>Ga0209119_1000880_pt1 | contig 30600 bp, 30 predicted proteins | sample COG_03_FD_184747 | JGI IMG/M metagenome (GOLD analysis project Ga0209119, IMG submission 184747) | Pelagic Microbial community sample from North Sea - COGITO 998_met_03 (SPAdes) (version 2) | ecosystem: Environmental > Aquatic > Marine > Neritic zone/Coastal water | place: Helgoland, sampling...
CCCATAGGCTCATTGATTGTGCAGCCGACAGGCTTGGATCGCCATCAACGATAAGACGCTTATCAAGGCAGTGAATATGGTCTGCTGAATGGGCTATTAAGCGGCTCATTGAGTGAACTCTCCCATCATTAAACATGCTGGCTGCACTCTGTTGGTCTCCATGGACTGATTAATATTTCTTCCCTCGTCGGCAAATAATGCTTCGGCGGCAGACAGCTTCTCTGGGTTCTGCTCCGGCAAACTCGCTGGAACCACCACCACTTCCCGGGAGATTATCACCGGCGCACCGCGATCTCTGCGGTCCATTATACTTTTTACTTCGATGCGTGCCTCCCCCAGACTCACTTCCATATAGAGCTGAAAGTAATCTGACTTTACATCCACGAGACTCGCAGGCCAGCGCATGGAGGTATCGGGCAGGCTGAGCTGAAATGCGCGGCTAATCGCCTGATGAAAGTCGGCCACAGCGGAAAATGGCCGATCTTCTATCACGGCCTCCATAAATTGCTCTGCAAAGTCGCCGCCCATTGCTGTTAGCACCTCATCGGCGGCGGTATTGATATTGATTTTGGTGGTCACTGGCAAGGCCGCCAACCAGGGCGCCAGACGCTGTACCTCAAAGACCTCGTAGCCACTAATGGCGGCCAGTTCGCTGACATCTGCGATCCGTGAATTAGCGAGTACCCGAGGTGGCTGCATACTGTCGTACTCGGCCTGTTCGGCACCCCAGCTATTGATAGGGGTAGAATCTTCATCCACCCAGTCGATAATGGTCGCGATGCGCGAAGGGTCCGCGGACAACTCCAGCAGTTGTAGTAAATTAATCCATAGCTTGGCATGGCCTACCACGTCGCTATCCATTTCGCTTTTTAAGGTCTGGACGCCGTAAGCGGCGAAATTATTTAGATTAATGTTGGCCTGCAAATCGCTAATACAGCCACTGAGCTGTCCGCCGTCTACGGGCATTAGAGGCATGGCCTGGGCCCAGTCTTCGTCGAAACTATCAACATCCGGATCGTCTAATTCCTCTGAGAGCAGATCTCGTGCCCAGTTTTCGCCACTGATGGCCAGCAATAACGCCTGATCACCATGGACAGAGCTAGTGGCCTGAGCAACATCAATTTGATGACGATAAAAAATATTGGCCAGGGCCATAACCACAGCCAACATTAGTATTAATGAAGCCAACAGGGCAACGCCGCGCTGCTTGGAGTCGGTCGCTACTGCCGCTCTGGGTCTAGGGTTACCAATCATTCTGAATGCACCCCCGGAAACAGCTTGGTGGTCTCGGTACCGGACTCAAGCTCAATAATGACGCGAATCATTTTTGGCAGCGCCTTGGAGGACACTTCTCTATTCAGGGGAGGCCAGTTGGGGTCGTACAGAAATTCATCCGTTAGCTGCTCAAAAACGACGCTGTCCACATTGTCTAACAGAACCAGTATCGAACCCTCGTTCAGGCGCGGAGATTCACTAATAGCCCAGGAGCTGCGCACCAGCTGCTGGTCTTCATTAATTCGGTAATCAATACGCCTGACACCACTGGGATTGGAACGCACCATGGGCCCACCCCCCCGGCTAAAACGCACACCGAATTCGCTGATGTCGGTTATATAGGCGGGCTCTACAGAACCCAGCCCGTCGGCATAGAGCCTGGGTCGCAGATGGAGAATATCGCGGCCAATAATCTGCCAGGCACGCTGTAACTGCATCTCATCCGCAAGATCACCGCGACTGCGTTCATTAGTACCCAGAACAACCTCCACGGCCTGATAAGACATCATGGAAACCACCGCTAATAGAAGCAGGGAAACCACGGTTTCGATCAGCGTAAAGCCTCGTTGGCGGAAACGGCTATTCATGGGTTTTTATCAATTAGAAACATGGCGAGAGAAGCGGCATTGCGCTCACTGTCATCTGAACCCGCAGTAACTTCGTAGCGAAAGAGATCCTGACCCATGGCCGCTTCAATATTCATGGTCCAGCGCCAGCCCTGCCCGGCTTGATCATCAACACCTTTGCGCTGTTTGGTATTGTCTCCGGATGTTACAACCCAACCCTGAGAATCCTGATAGCGTTCCATCAGGCGATTCCAGGCCACGGAGTTTGAGAAAAAACGCTCCCGAAGTCGCAGTCGCTCATCCGCATACTGCTGCACCATAAAAATAGCACTGCCGAGAACCCAGCTCAAAATCACCAGAGCGACAGCAACTTCGATTAGGGTAAAACCCTTGGATTGACCGTGCTTCATTCCAATTCTCATTGCCTGTAACGCTCCATCACCATAGCGGAGGCCTGATCGTCCCATTGGTAACCATAGCTGTCCGCAATAGAGTCAAAACCTAATCGTATCTCGCCGTTGGGTTCGATATAACCATCGGGCAGAAAAGCGATCTCTGGCAGTAGGCTCTCAATATCGTCGCCCTCGCTATTAACTCGATTTTCGTCTTGTGGCAAAAATTCTTCTGCGTCATTAACCGAGTCCACTAGCCAGTCTATACGCGAGCCGTCCCTAAGAATAAAGGGTTCTGGCGAGGTGACAGCGACCCAGCGCATTCGATAATAAACCACAGCGCGCAACTGAATTGCCTGGAAGGATTCGGGCTCTTCGGTCATCAGGCCCTTGGTCGTGAGCCATTCAGTCATAACGCCATAGGCTGCTCCCTCGAGGGCAGAGCGCTCTCCCAGCTGCTGTAACCAGATATGGAGTTTTTCGGCTTCGTTGGAATAGCGCCGATCAAAAGCCTGATTTATCGCCAGCAAACTCATCGCAGAAATCGTGGCGACAATCATCACCACAACGACCACTTCAATCAGAGTAAAGCCGCGCTGACGATTAATATTCATTGGGGATAAGTATGCATAGTCTATGGATGGTCTATGGATGGCCTTATGAAATATCAGTTACCTGATATTCCAATTGCCCCAATCCTTATCGGAACCTTCACCGCCCACCTGGTTATCGACCCCCAGAGTGAACACCTCAATGTCTTTACCATGGGTGCCAGGATTGGCATATTTGTAAGGTTCGCCCCAGGGATCTGCAGGCATTGATTCCAGATAGGGACCATTCCATTTCGCCGCGCCATTACCTGTTGGGGGCGTGATCAAAACATTGAGGCCCTGAGCCTGAGAAGGATAACGGTAGTTATCGAGGCGGTAGAATTTTAGCGCACTCTCAACCGTACGAATATCCTGCGCGACGCGGGTCTCTTCTGCCTGCTGTACCTTCTTAAATAATGTGGGGCCAATCATGGCGCCCAGTAAGGCAATAACCACAACCACAACCATCATTTCGATTAGGGTAAAACCCGCTTGCCTATTATTTGTAGTCATAAAAAACACCTTAAAAATAAATTACAGATAACAACCCTCATGGATAAACAGCCTACCTCACCCCGTCAGATCATATTGTTCATATCCATTATCGGCAGCATTACTGCCGCCACGACGGACAAAATAATCATGCCCATAAAAATTATTAAAATCGGATTAACCAGTTTTAAAAAAACTTCGACTGCATTATTTAAACGCACCGAGTAATACTCTGAAACTCGCAATAGCATTTTATCTAACTCACTGGAGGCCTCACCACTGCCTACCATATGAATCAAAAAACCGCTGCCAATCTGGCTGTCTTCCAGAGCTTTTTGCAAACTACTGCCCTGACGCATGCCCTCGGTTACCGCTTCAAATTTACGCCGCAAATGCAGATTACTCACCACCGCTGAAGAAATGGTTAGAGCGGCAAGTGCGGGAACACCATTGGTCAACAACACGCCCAAACTGCGAGCCCAGTCGGAAATGTTCGCCATACGAATCCAGCGACCCATGCCGGGCATATTTAACATCAGCTCATGCCAGCGTTCTTTGCGTGCGGGGTTTTGCATGGCCCGACCAAAAGCAAATACCAGGGCAACAATAAGGGCGAGCACAAACAGACCATAGGCCTGAGTAAATTCACTGAGACCGACAATAATTCGAGTCACTAAGGGCAGTTCGCGTTTGGAACTTAAAAAGATGGCGGTGATTTTCGGTACGACCCAAACCATCATTATCGACACAACAATAATGGAGGTAGCAATCAAGGTGGCCGGATAAATCATCGCCCGACTAATGGTTTTACGATTTTCTGCATTGCTTTCAAGATCTTCCGCGAGACGCATCAATACCTTATGAAGGTGGCCGCTCTCTTCGCCGACACCAACACCGGCAATAATGCTCTCAGGAATTTTATAGGGAGATCGTCTTAGTGCTTCAGAGAAACTGCGGCCCTCGGTAATTTCACTGCGCCAGCTTTCAACCATGCGTCGTTGACGATCAGTTTCTGCCTGCTCAATGGTCATGCGCAGTGCTTCTTCGAGGGGCAGGCCGGACTGAATTAAAATAGCCTGCTGCTGTAGCAGCAGCGACAGATCCCAATTATTAACTCGGGCCTCTCGACGGCCGCGTCCGATGCTTTTATTACCGCTCTTATTACCGTTATTTACACCGCTCTTATCGCTGTTGTTATTTGTATGCTGCTCGGTCACTGTCGCCAACGTTGCGGGCAGCAGTTCCTTTTCTTTAAGTAATCGCCTCGCCTGACGCTCAGAGTCCGCAGAGATCACTCCACTGACGAGCTTGCCTGCACTGTTGTAAGCTGAATAGTCGAAGGCTGGCATGGCTACTGACTCGTCACACGAAGAACTTCTTCGATAGTGGTAGCACCCTGACGCACCAAATCAAAACCAGCCTGACGAATACTTGGCACCTGTTGGCGAATCAAATTTTCCAACTCAATTTCACCGGCATTTTCATGAATCAATGTCTGCAGCGACGCATCCACAGAGACCAGCTCAAACAGTGCCTGGCGGCCAGAAAATCCGGTGTTGTTGCACTCACTGCAGCCAGCCGCTTCATAAATACGGTCACCGCTTTTGAGTTGCAGTAGGTCGCGATTAAATTCATTGGGCGCAACACTGACACGGCACTGCTGGCAGAGTTTTCGCAACAGCCGCTGAGAGACAATGCCCCGCACCGTTGAGGCCAGTAAGAAACTATCCACACCCAGATCCTGAAGACGTGTAATGGCACCAGCTGCGGTATTGGTGTGTAACGTCGAGAGCACCAGATGACCGGTCAAACTAGCTTGGGTGGCAATTTCTGCCGTTTCCCCATCGCGGATCTCACCAATTAAAATAACATCGGGATCCTGACGCAAAATAGCGCGCAGCCCGCGGGCAAAGGTCATGCCCGCACGGAGGTTAATCTGGGTTTGACTGATTCCGGGAAGGTCGTATTCCACTGGATCTTCTACGGTCATAATATTGCGGCCTTCCCGATCCATCTGCTGCAATGCCGCATAGAGGGTCGTGGTTTTACCTGAGCCGGTGGGGCCGGTGACCAAGATAATACCGTGGGGGCGCTTGATTAACTCATCTAGCTCAGCCGAGGTTGACTGGGGCATGCCCAGATCATCGACCTGCAACTTACCGGCATCTTTGTCCAGCAAACGCATGACCACACGCTCGCCGTGACTTGAAGGCATGGTAGACACACGAAGGTCAATATTGCGGCCGCCCAGCTTGACGCTCATGCGGCCATCTTGAGGCAGACGTTTCTCAGCAATATCCAACTTCGACATTACCTTGATTCGCGAAATTAACAGGGGCGTGATCTGTACCGACGGCGACAGCACTGTACTGAGCACGCCGTCGAGACGAAAGCGCACCAGCGCTTCTTTCTCGTAGGGTTCAATATGGATGTCGGAGGCATTTTCTTTCAGGGACTCGGCTAAGATGGCATTTAGCAGTCGAACAATGGGGGCATCATTTTCGGAATCGAGCAGATCGCCAGCATCTTCGAGGTCTGCAGCGGCAGATTCCATATCAACAAAGTCTTTAATATCGGCCATTACCGACTCGGAGGAGTTTTGACGGCCGCTGTACAGGGTGCTCAGGAGTTGATCGAAGGTTTCATCGTCAACACGCTCAACCGGCACATCAGCATTGGTAATGCGGCCAACTTCAGCAATAGCCCAGTCGGGAGCGCCGGGAGCCAGTATTAAATCACCCTCAGCTTCACGCAATAACAGCCTGTTTGTACGCGCAAATTCAAAAGGTAAAAGTTCTACCATCAATTCTGACATTACCGACCTCTTTTTGGCCCCACATTTTCCGCGGGACGCCATTTATATTGCTCGACTACCACAGGCATCAAGTGGGTAAACCCATGCACTTTCGGGTAGAGTATAAGCGACAAAAACAAGTTAAGTAATAACAGAAGGACTGTTTCGATAAGAATTGCATATTGATTATAAAATCGGCGCTCGAAAACATGCAATTTAAGGATAATTAATCCTTTACTGGCTTGCCACCCATCATGGAGGACAGGGGGAAAGCGCTGACATTGCCACCGACGGGGGCGTCAGAAATCTTACCTGTACCCTCTTTCTCAACTTCATCAATGCGAATAATCGACTGCATTGGAATAAAGCTGCGTTTGACCTCGGAAAATTCATTTTTTAACTTCTCTTCGGCGGGGTCAACAATCATCTGTGAACGCTCACCAAACATGAATTCCTCAACCTCGATAAAGCCCCACAGATCGCTCTGGAACACGTGGCGAGCATAAATCTCGTACACCTGCCCCTGATTAAAAAATGTAATTCGGTAAATGGGTTCGCTTGCCATGAATACTCTGCACAATCAGCTAAGAATGAAGGTCGTAATAATAGCATAAGAACATTCCATGACATCGCTAAATGTTGCGCATTAGCGGGGCACAGCTATAATGCAGCCCCGTGCAATTGATCAAAGAATAACCAGAAAAATGACAGTAAAACCGGTTAAAAAGCTTCACATCGTGACTCATGGCTGCCAGATGAATGAGTACGACTCTGCGCGCATGCAAGATCTGCTCGGCGAGAGCCACCAGATGGTGCCGACCGATAGCGCCGAAGATGCCGATGTTATTCTACTCAACACCTGTTCAATTCGTGAAAAAGCCCAAGAAAAAGTCTTTCATCAGCTGGGTCGCTGGAAACGTCTTAAAGACCACAATCCAGACCTGATTATTGGTGTTGGCGGCTGTGTCGCTAGCCAGGAAGGAGCGGCCATCGCCAAACGTGCGCCCTTTGTCGATGTTATTTTCGGCCCCCAAACCTTGCATCGCCTGCCAGAGATGATGGAGACCCGCAAAACTGACGGGACAGTTGTAGTCGACATCAGTTTTCCCGAGATAGAAAAATTTGATCGCCTGCCCACTCCAGAAGCCAATGGCGTGAGTGCCTTTGTCTCCATTATGGAAGGCTGCTCCAAATACTGTACTTTTTGCGTTGTTCCCTACACCAGAGGCGAAGAAGTTAGCCGTCCCATGGCCGATGTATTAGCCGAAGTTGCCGCATTAGCCGCACAGGGCGTACGCGAAGTTAATTTACTGGGCCAAAACGTAAATGCCTTTCGTGGCGACATGCCGGATGGTTCAATCTGTGATTTTGCCGAATTACTGCCCTATGTGGCAGATATTGAAGGCATAGAACGCATTCGCTACACCACCTCGCACCCGGTAGAGTTCTCTGATGCGCTGATTGATACCTATGCTCGTGTGCCAGAGCTGGTCAGCCATCTGCACCTCCCTGTACAGAGCGGCTCCGACCGCATACTGATGGCCATGAAACGTGGCCATACCGCGATTGAGTACAAGTCTAAAATTCGCCGCCTGCGTGAGGTACGTCCAGATATCAGTATATCTTCGGACTTTATTATTGGCTTTCCCGGCGAAACCGAAGATGACTTTGCCGCGACCATGAAACTGATTGAACAGATTGGCTTCGACACATCCTTTAGCTTTATCTACAGCGCTCGCCCCGGCACCCCCGCCGCAGACCTCGCCGATAACACCAGTGAAGAAGTCAAAAAACAGCGCCTAAAAATACTCCAAGACCGTATTATTCAAAACGCTGCCGAGATTAGCCGGCGCATGGTAGGCACCAGAGCAACATTGCTGGTGACCGGCATTTCAAAGAAAGACCCAGGCCAGTTGCAGGGTCGCACCGAAAACAATCGGGTAGTGAATTTCAGCTGTGATGACCACAGCTTAATCGGTCAGTTTGCCCAGGCGGATATTACCCAGGCGCTGCCTAACTCTCTGCGCGGTGATTTGGTGATTGATACGGCCGTCTCTGCTTAGCCCTATTACATAGAAGCTGCTTAGAAGCCGCTTAGAACTTAAGCGCTTAAGCATTTATTTTTTATGCTGCTTTTTGTGATAATAGCCTGATAAAAAAGCTTACCCTGCCCTATAGTTCGCGCTATGCTAACAATATCTTCTTATGGAAAGGCTCTAAACCACCCATTGAAACGATTGGATACACAACCATCAGCCTACAGCATCACTCTCGAGCCTAATGATGCTCGTCGTCTCGCCTTACTCTGCGGTCAATTTGATGAAAATCTGCGCCTAATCGAACAACGTTTGAACGTTGAAATTCGCTCGCGAGATAATTTCTTTGCGGTGTACGGCGACGACAAAGCGTCCGAGAGCGCAGCTGATGTTATTTATAACCTATATCAGGAGACGGCCCATTCAACCGAGCTCTCCCCTGAAGAAGTACACCTTCACCTTCGACAATGCGAGAGAGAGAAGCCTATGACCCAATCTGCCAGCAATGCGCAACCTGCCGACAACATTGATAGCTTTTCGGTAATACGCACCAAAAAAGGCAATATCAAACCCAGAGGACTGAATCAGCAGCGCTATGTGCGCGCCATTCAAACCCATGATATTAACTTTGGTGTCGGCCCGGCCGGCACCGGTAAAACCTATCTGGCCGTGGCCTGTGCTGTTGAAGCACTGCTGCGCGATGAGGTGCAACGCATTCTGTTGGTGCGCCCCGCTGTTGAAGCGGGCGAGCGACTGGGCTTTTTGCCCGGGGATCTGGCGCAAAAGGTAGATCCCTACCTAAGACCCCTCTATGACGCTCTCCACGAAATGCTCGGCTTCGAAACCGTGGCCAAGTTCCAGGAGCGCAATGTTATTGAGATTGCACCGCTGGCCTATATGCGCGGTCGCACCCTCAGCAATGCCTATATTATTCTCGACGAAAGCCAGAACACGACCCGTGAGCAGATGAAAATGTTTCTCACCCGCATTGGCTTTGGCTCCACCGCAGTAATCACCGGCGATATGTCGCAAATCGATTTACCGCGCGGCGTTAGCTCAGGTTTGGTGCATGCCTGCGAAGTATTAAAGGATGTGGAAGAAATTAACTTTACCCACTTCGATTCTCGCGACGTTGTTCGTCACCCCATAGTACAAAGCATTGTTGACGCCTACGATGCCTTTGAAAATGAGAACTAACGAAAGACCCATGAATATTTCCATTGATATTCAGGTAGCCTGCTCGTCGGAGGATGCCCCTGACGAAGACAGTATGCAGCGCTGGGTTAGTGCCGCGGTCCGCAACGAGCGAGACGCCGCAGAACTCAGTGTACGTATAGTCGATGAACAGGAAAGCGCGACGCTCAATCACCAGTATCGCGGCAAGTCCGGCCCCACCAATGTACTCTCATTCCCTTTTGATGCTGTTGTTCCGGAACCGTTGCCCATACTTGGCGATCTGGTTATCTGTGCCCCCGTCGTCATGCGCGAAGCCCTGCAACAAAGTAAAACCCTAGAGGCCCATTGGGCCCATATGACCGTGCATGGCGTTCTTCATTTGCTGGGCTATGATCATGTCGGTGATAATGATGCCGAGGTCATGGAAGCACTGGAAACCGATATTATACTAGGGCTGGGCTTTCCTGCGCCCTATACAGAAAATACATTAGACCCAAAGGTCTAGACAGCAACTACAATAACAAGAGTCTGATCGAGAAACCCATGAAAGAAGAATCAAATAACAGCTCCGAGCCCTCATTGTTAAAGAAAATAGGGCGGGCGTTTTCATCCGACCCGACCAGCAGTGATGAAGTCGCGGATATGTTGCGCAGCGCCGAAAATGAGTCAATTATCGATTCAAGTGTGCTGCAAATTATGGAAGGCGCACTCAAAGTGGCCGACCTTCAGGCTAGAGAGATTATGATTCCCAGATCACGCATGCGAGTGATCGAAGATGATTTTAGCCTTGAGCAAATTCTGGACCTGGTTATTCAGTCTCAGCACTCCCGCTTTCCTGTGGTTGGCGAATCCTCCGATGATGTATTGGGTATTCTACTGGCCAAAGAGCTTCTGCCCCTGCTGCTGTCTGGCGCAGAATCGTTTAACCTTAAAAGCCTGCTGCGCCCAGCCACCATTATTCCCGAGAGCAAGCGTCTGAATATCCTGCTTCAGGAATTTCGTGAACATCGCTACCATATGGCCATTGTGGTGGATGAATACGGCGGCGTTTCCGGGCTACTCACCATTGAAGATATCTTGGAAGAAATCGTTGGGGAAATCGAAGATGAAACCGACGAGCATGAACCAGAACAAATTCGCGCCACCAGCGACAATCAATTTCAGGTTGAAGCCATTGCCGAAATCAGCAGTTTTAATGAATTTTTTGATGTTGGCTTAGCCGATGACGAGTTCGACACGGTTGGCGGACTGGTAGTCCAGGCCTTTGGCCGATTGCCAGACATTGATGAAACCACCAGCATTGAAAATTTCGACTTTAAAGTGATTGCTGGCGACAACCGCAAGATCACCCTGTTAGAAGTCACTAGAAACACTGTATGAAGTGGCTGATATAAAGTGGCTAAGACAAAGCAGCCCTTGATAAAAGAGTTCTTAACAAAAGAGCTCTTCACAAAACGGTTCTTCACAAAAAAGCTAAGCCGAGGGCAGAATTTCCTCTCGCTATTTGTAGCTGGGGCGCTATTTCCTCTGGCCCTCGCGCCCTTTTCTCTCTGGCCAATCGCCACCCTAAGCATTGCCGTACTATTCTGGCAACTACAGCATCAATCGATTGCCCAGGCCATGGCAAAAGCCACCGCCTATGGGTTTGGACTGTTTTTTGCCGGTGCTAGCTGGGTTTACGTCAGTATTCATGAACATGGCTTTGTCCCAGCCCCCCTGGCTCTATTAGCCACGGCGCTGTTCTGCCTGTTTTTGGCGCTATTTTTTGCCGCACCTTTTATGCTCAGCGTGTTAATGCCGCAAACCCCCACCGCCTGGGTTATCGGCCTCCCGGCGATATGGGTATTAAGCGAATGGGTGCGAATCTGGGCTTTAACCGGATTCCCCTGGTTATTTGCCGGTTATGCCCACACCCATACCTGGCTTAACGGCTGGGCGCCTATTGGCGGCGTGCTCTGGCTAAGCTTTATCTGTGCACTCAGCGCCGCGCTGCTGGTGCAGCTTATGCAAGGCAAAATAGGCCAACGTGCAGTATCTTTGGCAGCTGCAGCTGTCTTAATATCCACAGCCTCTGGTTATCTGCTGCAACACAAAGATTGGACCCAGCCCAGCGGGCAACAGCTGTCTGTCGTGCTAGTACAACCCAATATAGATCAACATAAAAAGTGGGCCTCAGGTAGCCTGGCAACCATACTCAGTCAACTCGAAGAACAGAGTGCCGCTCATTGGGGTGCCGACCTTGTGATCTGGCCCGAAGCGGCTGTTCCGGCCCTGCCTCGCAGAGCTCGAGGGTTTTTAGACTCAATTCAGACACAGGCCGCGGCTGGCCAAACTACCTTATTAACCGGAATTCCAACCTATAACAGAGCGGAAAAGAAATATCATAACTCGATGATTGCACTGGGAAATATCGAGGGCGAGGGGCAATACAATAAAACGCGGCTGGTGCCCTTTGGAGAATATGTGCCATTGGAATCGATGCTGCGGGGCCTGATCGGATTCTTTAATCTCCCCATGTCAGCCTTTTCATTGGGTGCTGACAACCAGACGCCTTTTACCGTGCAGGGAGAAACCGTCTCTACCGCAATATGCTACGAAGTGGTCTATCCGGATCTGGTTGCCCGTAATAGTCGTAGCGCTTCGACACTTCTCACCGTGAGCAATGATGCCTGGTTTGGTAAATCACTGGGTCCCCAGCAGCATATGCAAATGGCGCAGATGCGCGCCCTAGAAAATGCTAAGCCAATGATTCGTGGTACCAACAATGGTATTTCAGCACTGGTGAATCATCGCGGCGAAATTTATCAGCGCCTCGAGCAATATACGCAAGGAGAGCTGGTGGGCACTGTTGAACCACGCAATGGCCGCACAGTATTCTCCCATTTCGGCTCATGGCCGACGGTAATACTGGCCCTGCTAAGCTGTATTGGGCTATTAATGAAACAAAGACTGCTAATTAGCGCACTAAAAAGAACAAAAACCAAATAAAGAGGCGAACAATGAAAACAAAACTTCGATTGATACTACTGGCAATAATGGCATCCCTATCTTTTTCCGCCGCAGCCCTAGAAGTCGGCGACCAGGCCCCCGCATTTTCACTCGAGGGCACTGACGGTAACACCTATACCCTGGAGCAGTTTCACGGCAGGCAGGCCATTGTTATTGCCTGGTACCCAAAAGCCTTTACCGGCGGCTGCACCATCGAATGTAAATCTTTGGCGCAAAATGGCCATCTTCTAAAACGTCTGGATGTTACCTATTTTATGGCTAGCGTCGACGAGCTAGAGAAGAATCAGGAATTTGCCGCCGAGACCGAAGCCGATTTCCCCCTCCTAAGCGACCCGTCCAAAACGGTCGCCGAGGCCTATGATGTGCTGGCCTTTTATGGCCTGCCCTATCGCCACACGTTTTATATTGGCAAAGACGGTAAAATCTTATTTATAGACAAGGAGATTAACGCCGCGACCTCAGCCGAAGATATGGCGGCCAAGCTTGAAGAGTTGGGCATACCTGTCAGACAGGCTAGCTAACTCTCTGTAATTAATTATCTCATGCGAGACCCATCTGCACACTGTTAGATGGGTCTCTATTCCCCTATAATTCACGCCTATTTTTAAATCAATAAGCAGTGAATCTTCATGACTATCGAACACCCCTTTAATCCCGCCGAGTTAGAGCGCGCAGCCCAAAAATATTGGACTGATAATAAAACGTTCGAAGTGACCGAAGACCCCAGCAAAGAAAAATTCTATTGCCTGGCCATGTTCCCCTATCCCAGCGGCAAGCTGCATATGGGCCATGTGCGCAACTACACCATTACCGATGTAATCGCCCGCTACCAGCGCATGCAAGGCAAGAATGTCCTGCATCCTATGGGTTGGGACGCCTTTGGATTGCCGGCAGAGAATGCCGCCATTCAAAACAAGACCGCGCCAGCCAAATGGACCGAGGAAAATATCGCCTACATGAAGGGGCAGCTAAAATCCCTGGGGTTTGGTATCGACTGGTCACGTGAACTCGCCACCTGCAAGCCCAACTACTACAAGTGGGAACAGTGGTTTTTCACCAAGCTCTACGAAAAAGGCATGGTCTACAAAAAGACCAGCGCGGTTAACTGGTGTCCCAATGACGCTACGGTACTGGCCAATGAGCAGGTCATCGATGGCTGTTGCTGGCGCTGCGATAGCCCAGTAGAGCGCAAGGAAATCCCTCAGTGGTTTATTCGTATTACCGATTATGCAGAGCAGCTATTAGACGATTTGGATGATTTGGAGCACTGGCCTGAGCAGGTCAAAACCATGCAGCGCAACTGGATTGGCAAGAGTCGCGGCGTCAATATGACCTTTGACCTGTCTGCATCTGTTGGCGAACATGCCAGCTTTGATGTCTACACCACCAGACCAGATACATTGATGGGCGTGACCTACGCGACCTTAGCCACCGCCCACCCAATAGCCACTGAAGTTGCCAAGAATAATCCACAGCTCGCAGCCTTTATCAATGAGTGCCAAACCCAGCAGGTATCTGAAGCAGAAATGGCCACCATGGAAAAGCGCGGCATGGACACAGGCATTAGAGCCCTGCATCCACTAACGGGTGAGACTATTCCTGTTTGGGTCGGCAACTATGTATTGATGGACTATGGTTCCGGGGCCGTAATGGCAGTACCCGCCCATGATCAACGCGACTATGAATTTGCCAAAAAATATAGCCTGGGAATTAAGCAGGTCATCACGCCCGCTAACGACGAAGACTGTGATATCGAAAACGAAGCCTTTGTTAACAAAGGCCTGCTAGTTAATTCCGGCAAGTACGACGGTCTAGATTTCGCCGCCGGTTTTGATGCCATTGCCGCCGCCCTCGAAGCCTGTGATCACGGCTCTATCACCACCAATTATCGTTTGCGTGACTGGGGCGTTAGTCGCCAGCGCTACTGGGGTTCACCAATCCCAATGTACAATTTGGCCGAGGGCGGTGAAATTCCAGTCCCCCTCGATCGCCTGCCCGTTGTATTGCCAACCGATGTCGAGATGGATGGCATTCAATCGCCGATCAAAGCTGACCTCGAATGGCGAAAAGCCGAGATAGATGGTGTAGCCGTTGAGCGCGAGACCGATACCTTTGATACCTTTATGGAATCGTCTTGGTATCACGCACGCTTTACCTGCTCCGATTTAGACAGTGCCATGCTCGACCCAGAACGCGCCAATTACTGGCTGCCGGTAGATCAATATGTGGGCGGCATTGAGCACGCAATATTGCACCTGCTGTACGCCCGTTTTTACCACAAACTACTGCGTGACGAAGGCCTAGTCAGCAGCAGCGAACCGTTTAAGAGCCTGCTCTGTCAGGGCATGGTGTTAGCCGAGTCCTTTTACAAAGACAACGCCGGTCGCAAAGAATGGCTGTCGCCCTTGGCTGTTACCGTTGAGAGCGATGAAAAAGGCCGCACCCTTAGTGCCGTTGAAACCGCTACGGGGGATCTGGTCCACAGCGGCGGCATCACCAAAATGTCGAAATCCAAAAATAATGGTGTCGACCCACAGACTGCCATTGATAAACATGGCGCCGATACCGTGCGCCTGTTCACCATGTTTGCAGCGCCCCCGGAGCAGACATTGGAATGGAACGATGACGGTGTATCTGGCGCCCATCGATTCCTGCGCAAACTTTGGAATATGGTGCATAACCATCTGGCACTGGGTGATAGCGCGCCATTAAATAAAACCAAACTCAACGATGCCCAGCAAGATTTGCGTCGCAAGACCCATGAAACCATCAACAAAGTTAATGACGACTATGGCCGCCGCAACACCTTTAACACCGCCATTGCTGCTGTTATGGAACTGCTTAACGAAGTTGCCAAGCTAACCGATAACGACGGCCAAAGTGTTGCCGTTCGTCATGAAGCCTTGGTCAGCGCCATTTTACTGCTGTCCCCTATTGCACCACATATCTGTCACAGCCTATGGAACACCATGGGTAATGAAGGCTCTATAGCCGATGCTTCCTGGCCCGTCCTAGATGAGTCAGCGCTCGTACGCAGTTCTATTGAACTGGTGATTCAGGTCAATGGTAAGGTACGTGGCAAGATTCAGGTGGCCGCCGAGACCCCCAAGGACGAAATTGAAAAACTGGCTGTTGAAGATAGCAATGTGCAGCGTTTCACCGAAGGCGTCACCGTTCGTAAAATTATTGTGGTGCCGGGCCGACTGGTTAATATAGTAGCGAATTAAGAAAGAGGACTGTAATGATGAAAAATTTACTCCCCATCGCAATGATATTACTGCTGTCTGCCTGTGGCTGGCAGCTGCGCAATTCTCAGGTTGTACCTACAGACTTAGGCAGCCTATATCTGTCATCCAATGATGCCCACAGCGATCTTATCCAAGAGCTAACCCGTGCGCTAAATGTGTACGGGGCAAAAATTGTGCCCAGCTCTGCAGACGCGAGCTACAGCGTTGTGATCGTCGATTTCCGACAGACACGCCGAAGCGGCACCATTAATGCCGCAGCCCGAGTCGCAGAATACCAACTTAATGAAGAAGTAGATTTTCTAATTGTTGGTGCCGATGGCGCCCAACTAATACCACTCTCTACCGCCTCGGTCGAGCGCGTCTATGAGTTTAATGAGCAAGATGTACTGGCCTCCGACAATGAAGAGCGCCGAGTAAAAAATGGTATGCGTGAAGAGATTGTCCGCCAAATTCTCAACCGCTTACGTGTAGTACCCAGCGCTGGCCAGCAGTAATGAAAATCAAGGCAGAACAGCTTAGCGGTAACCTGCAAAAGCAATTTCTCCCTGTCTATGTGATTAGTGGTGACGAACCATTACTGGCTCAAGAATGCGCCGATGCAGTGCGAGTGGCCGCAAGAAAAAATGGGTTTACCGAACGCGAGCTTTTCCATGTCGAGGGCAATTACGACTGGAACCATGTCGTCAATGAAGCTAATTCTCTATCGTTATTTTCCGATAAAAAAATTCTCGAAATTCGTATTGCTAATGGAAAGCCCGGCGACAAAGGTAGCAAAGCACTCTGTGAAATTTGCGCCAATCCCAATCCAGATAATCTCCTTTTAGTTATTCTTCCCAAGCTTGAAAAGTCTGCACAAAATAGTAAATGGCTAAAGGCACTTGAGTCTCTGGGCGCCCATATTCAAGTGTGGCCAGTCAGCGCCGATAACTTGCCACGCTGGATTCAGCAGCGTCTCAGCCAGGCGAATATTCAAGCCAACCAAGAAGCGGTACAAATTCTAGCGGACCGCGTCGAAGGCAACTTATTAGCCGCCGTACAAGAAATTGAAAAACTTAAATTGTTGGCCCCAGAAGGCAAAGTCGATGCCGATACCATGTCGGCTGTGGTTGCTGATAGTGCCCGCTACAATCTATTTGAATTTATCGATAAAATGCTCATAGGCGACGCGCAGTCTGCCGCACAGTCACTGCGCGGATTACAAAACGAAGGCACAGAACCTATCCCCCTACTCTGGGCAATCACCCGAGAGCTGCGTATTTTAGTAAAAGCCAGCGAACAGGTGGCGCGAGGTGAACACAGCGACTGGGCACTCAAAAATTCCGGCGTTTGGGATAAGCGCATGAGCCTATTTCGCCGAGCATTACAGCGCAATAAACCTGCTCACCTGCGTATGTTTTTATATCAGGCCGGGGCAATTGATCGTGGCATTAAGGGCATGCGTAAAGCCGATGTCTGGGATGAGATGGCGACACTGGTGTTATCGATTGCCGGCAGCCAAAGCTTGCAACCGGGCAATATTAAAATTCTTTTACAGCCTTAATATTAAACATCGTTTGTTTAAAATATTAACCGTTAAATCAATAGGGATTGTTGAGAATTAAAATCCCAACCAAAAATAAACTACCAACGTTATAACCGCCGCACCCATCAAATTTAACGCAAACCCTTCTCGCACCATCTGCTCCACGGTGATTTTTCCGCTGCCAAATACGATCGCATTGGGGGCTGTTGCCACTGGCAACATAAAGGCACAGCTGGCAGAAAGTGCTGCCGGCAACATTAATAGTGCGGGATCAAATCCCGCACCTAGGGAGGCTGCCGCGAGAATAGGCATTAACAATGTGGTGGTTGCTGTATTGCTGGTGATCTCGGTTAAAAAGGTAACCGCCAACGCCACTGCAGCAATAAGTACAATGATGGATAGTCGGGTGACCCCCGACAGTGATTCACCAATAGCCTGACTAATACCAGTGACCGCGAATGCTTTGGCAATGGCAATACCGCCGGCAAATAACAGTAGAACACCCCAGTGAATGGTCGAGGCTGATTCCCAATCTAGTAATTTTCCACCACGGCCATTGGGCAATACAAACATAATTATCACCGAGGTTAACGCCACGGCGGCATAGTTGGCGGTGGGCACCCCCAGTAATGTTGTCCAGCCACCAAAGGGTTCACGCAAGGTAATCCAAGCCAGGGCGGTCAATGAGAAAACGATGAGCACACGGACTTCTTCTGTGCGCCAAACACCGGCATGGGGAATAGCTAAGGGGGCAGATTCGCCTAAATGGCGGGTAATCCATAAAGCGGCCAAAGGTAGTAACAGCACAACCGCGGGGAGACCCCAGAGCATCCACTGGGCAAAACTAGGAATAGTCCCTGTGGCTTCGCCATAAATTTTGAGGAAGATGATATTGGGCGGCGAGCCGATAGGCGTGCCCAGTCCACCGATACTGGCGGCATAGGCAATGCCAAGAAATAATGGCACAGCGAGCCTAGCTGAATCTTCGCTACGAGCACTGTCTAGCACTGCGTAGGCGATGGGCAATAGCATTAGAGTCGTGGCGGTATTGGAAACCCACATGCTGAGTACGGCAGAGGCCACCATAAAACCAAAGACCAGTCGCCGCTGATTGTCACCACCAAAGAGATTGACCATGTACAGGGCAAGTCGACGGTGCGCGCCGCTCTTTTCCATGGCTTTGGATAGCATGGCGCCGCCCATCAATAAAATAATCAGAGGATCCCCATAGGCCTGAGCGACCTGCTTGCCATTGAGAAGGCCCAGCAGTGGAAAAACACCCAACGGGATCATGGAAGTTGCAGGAATGGGGATAGGTTCGAACACCCACCAGAGGGCGCAGAGGACGGTAAGACCACCCACTAAAGCACCTTCGCGAGCCCAGCCTGATTGCATCATAGACAGAGTGACCACAGCAGCGACTAAGGGGCCGAACCACAGGGATATTCGCTTTAACTTAGGCGTCATAATTATTTATCGTCCCTTTGATTGTCCCTTTCATCGTAGAGCGCACCGTCTAGTTTATCGTCCAGGTCATCGCCTAAGGCATAGTCACCACGTTCATAGGCCGCAATTATCTCTATGGCTCTGCCCTGATCCGCATCATTGACGGCAATCGATAGATGCCCCATTGCTGGCACCTCGCCCATGGCACCTTGCAATGCCGCACCCTGAAGGAATACTTGCAGGCCTTCCTGCTCCATAATTCCTTTTAGTAACTGAGCTTCGAAATAATCGCTACCGCGGTAAACTGATTTCACTGCCACTTCCTGCGCAGACTAACCACCAACCAGATGGCTAAAACACCCAGGCTATTGGCCAGTGAATCCCAGGGGTCGCCATAACGGTAGCTGGTCATGGATTGGGCCAGCTCCATTGATAATCCAAACGTCACCAGTATTGCGGCCAAAAGCCACAGGGGAACTCGGTGGCCGTAGGCTTGCACCGACAAAAAATACAATATGGCGTAGACCGTGGCATGACCAAACTTGTCCTGTAATTCAAAAATTTGCTGCCCAGATACGGGCATCAGTGAGAGGCCAATAGTGCCTAATAGACTCAGCCAAAAGATTATTTGGAAGTGATTTCTTGCGATCATTATTATGTTGACTCAGCTGTATTAAGTTGTTTATTTAGGCGCGACAGCCTCTCTACCGTGCCTATGTCCCACCAGTCACCAGTATAGACTTCCCCAGAGACATTACCGGACAAAATTGCCGGGCGCATAACATCCCGCAATGGAAAACAGTCTTCCTCGTAACCCGCAAATAGCTGTGGCCTGAATAGGCTGATACCGCTGAAAGTATACTTGGAACCAACATCGTAGCTAACAAGATTGTTGGCGACAGCAAAGTCACCTTCGGGATGATGCTCAGGGTTGGTAACCATAACCAGATGCGCATCCATGCCCTTATCGAGACTCATGCTGTGCAGAGGAAAATCCGTCCACACATCCCCATTAATCAATAAAAACGGCTCGCTGCCTAGCAGTGGCAATGCGTGAGCGATGCCGCCACCGGTTTCTAGGGGCTGCTCCTCTCGAGACCATTGAATGCTCACACCAAAGTCGCTGCCATCGCCAAAGTAATCTTCTATAAGCTCGGCTAACCAGCTGGTGTTAATGACAATATCGATAATGCCTGCCGCGGCTAGCCGCTCCAGATGGTATTGCAGCAAGGGCTTACCGCCTACCTCTAAAAGAGGTTTCGGGGTGGTCTCGGTAAGCGGACGCAGTCGACTGCCAAAGCCGGCCGCTAGAATCATCGCCTTCATGGGTTTTCACCTGCGGTTTGCCAGTCGCTGTACCATTCTTGGGACGCGAGCTGTGGCACTATGCGCTGTAAAAACCAGTCATAAAATGGCCGGCTTTCGGGATAGTTTTTAGCCGCTTCCAGGCTATAGCGAATCACTAGAGGCAGATCCTCTAAATAACCCCGCTTACCGTCTCGCAGGGCCAGGCGCGCAAAAATACCCATCACCTTGATATGCCGCTGCAGGCCCATTAGGTCAAACCATTTCAAAAACTGATCGTCCTCAATGTTGGCGCAGGCCTGAGCCTTGTAGGCCAGGGCTCTCTGACGCATCTGCTGGGCGGGCCAGCGTACATAACAATCTTTTAAAAGAGACACTAGATCGTAGGTGATCGGGCCATAGACCGCGTCTTGAAAATCAATCACCCCCAGTGTTTTGTCTGCCAGTATCATCAGGTTGCGTGAGTGATAGTCTCGATGTACTACCACCTGAGGCTGAGCCAATGCGCTATCGGCCAGCTGGTCAAACAGGCTATCCAATAAGGCTATGTCTTGTTTATCCAGGGTGATACCCAGCAGCTCACCGACAAACCACTGACTAAACAGTGCCATCTCGCCCTTGAGTAACTGGACGTCAAAACGAGGAAAAACCAAGGGGTCTGGGACAGTTTTTTGAATATCTATCAGCGTCTCTTGCGCCTGCTGGTAATAGCGATCGACGCTCTCTGGATTAAGCATTGGCTGAAGTAAATCATGGCCGAAATCTTCAAGTAAAAAGAATCCCTGAGCAAAATCCACGGCATGCACGTTGGGTGTGCGGATACCCTCTGCTTGGAGGGCCATGGCCACGGAAATATAGGCTGGGTTATTTTCTTTATTCGGTGGTGAGTCCACGGCAATTAAACTGGGCTGGGTGTTTAGCCGATAATAGCGACGAAAGCCTGCATCCCCAGCGAGAGCCTGCACTTTCAAGGGTCCCGATAAGTTTTTCTCGGATGGCAGAAAGGCCGTTATCCAGTCCAAAAAAATCTGTTGTTGTTGGTTTTCCACTCAGCGAATGCCTATTTAAATAGCCCAGGGGCAAAAAATAGCTATTCTAGCCTATTTGCTGCAATTGAGGTCTCTACTAAGCGCAGATATCAGGTAAAATGCCAGCAATATAAAATTCGCTTTGGACCTCAGATTTGACGCAAGCTACAACAATTCTGCGACACCCCCTACCCGCTCGTTCTGGTCGGCGCTTTTTGATTTCAGTGATTGCCACATTGGGTGCTGCTGTTTCTTTAACTCTGATGCCTTTAAGTGCCATAGCTGAAGAGAATACAGCGGCATTTTGGAACTGCAGTGCCGGCACAGAGGGCGAGTGGCTCTGTGTTGAGCAGGAACCCCAGAGTACAGATACAGCCAGAGGCAGTCGTCCTGCCCGCAGCCTGAACAACACAAGGCCGGCTGATCCAGAGGAGCCTCGAGTTGCCAGGGTACTGAATCTGGATTGGGTTGAAGCAGAAGATATGACGCCAGAACAGCAATTGTCTGTGGACCCATACTGCTGTGGCGCCTATCTGGAGCCTGAGCGAAATTACCCAGATGCCGATTTGGACCCAGATCAAGCCTCTCTGCGAGTGAATGCAAACAGCACTGAAGCCCTGCCGGGCAATATTGCGGTGCTAGAGGGTGATGTACAGATTTCTCAGGGTTATCGCCAGATACGCAGTGATACCGCCCGCATCAATCAAAATAATCGTCAGGTTACACTCGAGGGTAATGTTCGCTTTCGTGAGCCCGGGCTTTTGCTCTTGGGCAACAGCGCCGAAATCGATATCGATAGCAAGGAAGTTCAGATTGATGAGGCCACCTATGTGCTTCATGAAGCAACTGTGCGCGGCTCGGCAGAAAGCCTGTCGCGCAATAAAGATGGCATTATTGTTATTAACGATGCCTCGTATTCCAGCTGTGAACCCGGCGATGCAACCTGGCAGCTAATGACCAGTGAAATTAACATTGATCAAAGCACTGGGTTTGCCACGGTTAAGAATGCTCGTCTCGAAGTAAAAGATATCCCGGTTTTTTACTTCCCCTACCTTAAGTTTCCGGTTGATGATCGCCGCGCGTCCGGGCTGCTATTTCCAACCCTCAGTGCCGGCAACGAAAATGGCCTCGACATTACCCAGCCTGTGTATTGGAATATTGCCCCCAATTATGATGCAACAATTTCTCCCCGCTATATCGAGGAGCGTGGCTTTGGCATAGAGAGCGAATTTCGTCACCTTAGCCGCTGGTCGGAAACCGAATTAGTCGCCAACTTTTTAGGCAGCGACAAGGGCGGTGACAACGATGAAAAAATTGATGAGAATACAGGCCTGCATCCTTTTGAGGGTGAAGATCGCTATCTGTTAAGCCTGCAGCATCGCGGTGGTGCCGACCGCCCCTGGTCAACATTCTTAGATCTCAATGAAGTGAGCGATGTGGACTATTTTCGTGATCTCGGCAACTTTACAACAGACGAAAATACCAGCACTCATCTACAGCGTCGCGCCTCGGCTGGCTATAAAACTAAGCATTGGAATTACCTCATCGAGACTCAAGACTATCAGGTAATCACTGAAGGTCTGACAGATCAGTATTCTGTACTGCCCAGAATCTCTATCAATGGTTACTACCGCTTTGATAATAGCCTCGTGGTTGAGCTAAATAACCGTTACTCTATTTTTGATCGCGATGACCCTAGCTTCGCTACCGGCAGTCGCAGCAAATTAGACTACGGCATCACCTGGGATAAGCGCTGGAGCTGGGGCTACTTCAAACCCAAGGTCGGGTTTAACCATATTTCCTACTCCCTCGACGCCAATAACACTGAGTTGACCAACAGGGCTCCTTCGGTATCGGTGCCCATGGTTTCCGTGGACAGCAGTATTTTCCTCGAGCGAGACATTGACTGGCTGGCCAATCACAAGCAGACCTTTGAACCACGAATTTTTTATATCAAGACCAAATTCGAAGATCAATCGGCACTCCCGGATTTTGATACCAGAGAGTTCACCCCGTCTTACGGCCTTCTGTTTAGCGAAAATCGTTTTAATGGCGGCGACAGAATTTCCGATGAAGAGCGATTGACTGTCGCCTTTACCAGTCGATTTATTGATCAGGATTCAGGCCAGGAGCGGTTTAGAGTCAGTATTGCCCAGTCCCTCTACTACAGTGATCGGCTGGTTACCCTGCCGTCTAACCCTACCGAAAGCGAACTTGCAGAGCTGACCCGCAATCAGTCTCCCCTGGCGCTGGAACTCGCCGCCAGACTGGCTAAGAACTGGCGCTTTACCAGTGATCTTATCTATGACAACCATGATAATGATTTGGAAAAAAGCAGTGTCGGCGTGCGCTATAATGACCGGGAGAACCGGCTGTTTAACTTTACCTACAGATACACTCGCCGCGAACCGCGACTGTTCGACGGCATGGATGTGGATCAGGATATAGAGCAAGTTGATATGTCTGCGTTTGTCCCACTGGCCGGCAATTTCAATTTGGTTGGCCGCTGGAACCATGATTTTACTAACAAGCGGGAACTGGAACTGTTTGCTGGTTTCGAATACAACAGCTGTTGCTGGCGTGCGAGTTTAGTGGCGCGCCACTGGCTTGATCGCGAAGATCAATTTCTATTCCCTGAAGAGCAGTTGAAATCAAGAAATGGCATCTTCTTACAAATACAATTTAAAGGTCTGGCTGGCTCTGGCAGTCGGGTAGACACAATGCTTAACAATGGTATCTACGGTTATGAATCTCTGGAAAATTTCTAAAAGATCTGCATTTACAGGCGTTTGCGCGCTGCTTATATCGATGAGTGCCACGGCGCAAATCACCTTATTAGATAAGGTAATTGCTGTTGTCGATGATGATATTGTTCTGCAAAGTGAGCTCGATCAGCGGATGGTGACTATTTATACCCAGATCCAGCAGTCTGGCACCAAAGCCCCCCCGCAAGAAATCTTGCTACAGCAGGTTCTGGATCGGTTAATCTCAGAGCGTCTGCAGCTAAACATTGGTTACGGCGCTGGCATTCGCATTAGTGATGAAGAGCTCAACCAGGCCATGGCGCGTATTGCCGCAGGCAACAAAATCACCCTGGAAGAATATTTTGCCCAGGTCCATGCCCAGGGCAGCACCGTCGCAGTGGTTCGCGAACAGATTCGTAACGAAATGACCATTATGCGTGTGCAGCAGGGCAAGGTTATGCGCCGCATCCGTATCAGCGAACAGGAGCTGGATAACTTTCTTAACTCCGAAGAGGGCCGATTTTTAACCTCTCCAGACGTTAATGTGGGCCAGATTTTACTCTCAGTACCCACAGGCACCAGCCTAGAAGAAACCGACCTTATTCTTGCCCGCGCTCTCGACCTGCAAGCACAGGCAGTCGGCGGCACAGACTTTCGTGAACTGGCAATCGCCAATTCTGCAGATCAGTCTGCCCTTCAGGGCGGTGATCTCGGCTGGCGTAAAATGGCTCAGCTTCCCGGTGTGTTTATTGATGCCGTCGAAAAAATGGAAGTAGGCCAGATCTCAGATCCCATTCGCAGTGGCGCTGGCTATCACCTGCTTAAGCTCTATGAGCTTCGCGGTGGTGGAGAGCAGTTAATTGAACAGCATTTTGGACGGCATATTCTGGTTAAACCCAACCAAATTCGTGATGAGGCGACTACCCTAGAGCTACTCAACAGTCTTCGAGATCGTGCGTTGGCCGGTGAAGACTTTGCAGTGCTGGCAAAAGAATTTAGTGAAGATACGGGTTCTGCCCTGAATGGCGGCGAACTGGGTTGGTCCACTCCGGGAATGTTTGTTCCTGAGTTCGAGCAGACTATGGACAGTATCGCTATCGACGAGATTAGCGCGCCCTTTAGCTCACAGTTTGGCTGGCATATTCTTCAGGTCACTGACCGTCGCGACGAAGATTTCAGCACTAATATTTTACGCAACCGCGCACAGAATATGCTGCGCGAGCGCAAGTACGAAGAAGAGCTTCAGGTGTGGTTACAGGAAATTCGCGATGAAGCCTTTATTGAAATCAAAGGTTCTGATAACTCATGACATTAAGCCTGGCACTGACACCGGGGGAACCCTCTGGTGTCGGGCCTGATCTGTTAATTCAACTTATCCAACAGGCCCAGGATCACGAGCTTGTCGCCTACGCTGACCCAGACCTGCTTACCCAGCGCGCCGCACTACTTGGCCTGCCCCTTCGTTTAATTGAACCTCGCCAACAGCCACTAGCGGCGGGTGAGTTAGCAGTTGTGCCGGTTCCAATGGCCGTACCCGCTGAAGCTGGTCAGCTAGATCAACGCAATGCTCAGTATGTGCTGGACTGCCTCGATCAAGCTATCGATGCCTGCCAAACCAATCGCTGTCAGGCCATGGTCACAGGCCCAGTACAAAAATCTATTATTAATGATGCGGGTATCGCGTTCTCTGGGCACACTGAATACCTTGCCATGAAAACTCATACTGCCCAGGTCGTGATGATGCTGGCGACCCAGGAGTTACGGGTTGCCCTGGCAACGACTCACCTGCCTCTGCGGGAGGTGGCTGACGCGATTACTGCTGAGTTACTCAATGAGGTCATTGGTATCCTGTGCCTAGACCTAGAGCAAAAATTTGGAGTGAAAAATCCGGTTATTTTGGTCTGTGGGCTCAATCCCCACGCGGGTGAAGGTGGTCATTTAGGCCATGAGGAAATTGAAATTATTACACCTGTGCTTGAACAGTTCCGCCGCCGCGGCATTGACCTGATTGGTCCCTTGCCCGCAGACACCTTATTTACGGCAAAGCACCTAGATCGCGCTGATGCCGTCTTAGCCATGTATCACGATCAGGGTCTGCCGGTACTCAAGTATCAGGGCTTTGGTCGCGCCGCTAACATTACTCTTGGATTACCCATTATTCGCACCTCGGTAGATCACGGCACTGCGCTGGATCTGGCCGGAACAGGGACGGCGGATAGGGGTAGTCTGATCACTGCAATTGACGTTGCTAGTCAAATGGCCACTGCCAGCAATAAGAGTAACCTATGACGATTAAGCATCAGGCGCGCAAACGGTTTGGCCAAAACTTTTTGGTAGACCAACAGATTATTTCCCAGATCGTGTCTGCCGTTGGCCCCAAGCCAGATGACAACCTTATCGAAATCGGGCCTGGGATGGCGGCTATTACCGAGCATCTGGTAAAGCTCTGTCCGGGCATGTCGGTTCTTGAGCTGGATCGAGATCTGGTAGAGTTTCTCGGTGAGAAATTTAGTGATTATCCCGAGTTTAGTATTCACAGTGGCGATGCGCTTAAGACCGATTTTACTCAGTTCCATGAGGGCCGCGAACTCCGCCTAGTGGGCAACCTTCCTTACAATATTTCGACACCTCTATTGTTTCATCTGCTCGGGGTGCGCCATCTAATCAAAGATATGCACTTTATGTTGCAGCGCGAAGTGGTGGACCGCCTCAGTGCGGCCCCAGGTTCGAAAACCTATGGTCGCCTGTCGATCATGATCCAATACCATTGTCGGGTCATGCCCTTAATCCCAGTGCCACCAGAATCTTTTCGCCCCGCGCCCAAGGTTCAGTCCGCAGTGGTACGTTTAAAGCCACATAAAGTCATGCCCTGTGTTGCAGAGAATGAGGAGCTACTGAGCAAGGTAGTGGCCCAAAGTTTTCAAATGCGCCGCAAGACATTGCGTAACTGCCTGAAGCCCTTTGCTGAACATCTCGCGACCGCGGCGGAAGTGATTGATATGGGGCGACGCCCAGAGCAGTTATCTGTCAAAGATTTTGTCACTCTGAGTAATCACATTAATCAAAGCATGAATGCGAGCGAGACGGTAACTAAATGACTGTGGATAAGATTGAAGAACAGCAGCAGATCCAACCCCAATTAATAGCGGTTAGCGTGGTCACCGAATACGTGCAGCAGCAGTCTCAGCCCGAGCAAAATCGTTTTGCTTTTGCCTACCATATAACCATTGAAAATCAGGGTTCTGAGACCGCTAAGCTGTTGGGCCGTCACTGGATTATTATCGATGCTAACCAGGAGCGCAAAGAAGTAAAAGGTATGGGCGTTATCGGCGAGCAACCGACCCTTGAAGCCGGCGCCATATACCAATATACCAGTGGGGTTGTGCTTAAAACCCCTATAGGTACCATGGAGGGTAGCTATCAATTAGTCGACGAGAACGGTGATCCTTTTAATGCCCCTATCGAACCCTTTTTACTCTCCATGCCTAACGCCGTGCACTAGCGTTATATGACCAGCTATGCCGTGGGAGATATCCAAGGCTGTCTTGAGCCGCTATTAAAGCTACTTGAGACCGTCTCATTTGACCCGGCCTCTGATCAGCTGATCGCGGTCGGTGATCTTATTAATCGTGGCCCCCAATCTTTAGAGACATTACGTTTTTGCCATGGCCTTGGGGACAGCTTTAAAACCGTGCTCGGTAACCATGACCTGCACCTTCTCGCTGTTGCCCATGGGGTTAGATCCCCGACCTCAAAAGACACCCTAGATGAAATTCTGGCCGCCCCAGACAGAGAAGAACTGCTGGCTTGGCTGCAACAACAGCCTCTACTATTAAGTATTGATGACTATACGGTGGTCCACGCCGGCATTCCTCCGATCTGGGATTTGGGCCAGGCGCGAAGTCTTGCTGCAGAAGTTAATGAAGTATTGCGTTCAGATAGACGTGGCGAGTATTTCAATCATATGTACGGCAACCACCCACTGGTATGGTCTGAAGATCTGCAAGGCCCAGAACGCTGGCGTGTGATCACCAACTATCTGACGCGGATGCGCTTATGTACGCCTGATGGAATATTGGAACTCGAATCTAAAGATGCCGTTTCTGCGCCTGCGCCCTTCGCCCCCTGGTTTGAACATCAGGATAGAAATACCGCCCACAATAAGATTATATTTGGTCATTGGGCTGCCCTTGAGGGCCGTGACTGCGGCCATAATCTTTTTGCGTTGGATACAGGCTGCGTCTGGGGCGGTCCAATGCGACTGATGAATCTGGAAACTAAGGCCTACATTGAGCAACCATAACGTTTGGAAAGGGCTCTATTTTACTAAAGGAGTTTTGCAATGAATAAAACGAATCTAGGCGTCATCGGATTACTACTGTTTTTGTGCGCCGCTTGCTCTGAGCAAACAGCACCACTGTCCTCCGGTATTGACCAGCTGGGTATGAATCTGGAAGTACGTCCTCAGGACGACTTCTATGAATATGCCAATGGCGGCTGGCTTGCCACCACCGACATTCCAGCAGATGAGGTTGGCTGGGGCAGTTATATGACTTTGCGCAAGGAAAGCCTGGAGCAGTCTAAAGCCATAGTGTTGGATGTGGCCGCCAACCCGGGTAGTGATATCGCCAAGATAAAAATCGGCGACTATTACAATGCCTATATGGATGAAGCCGCCGTTGAAGGGCTTGGCTTCGCGCCCATCGCGGACGATTTGGCGGCCATTGCAGACTTACAAACCCATGATGATATTGCCGCCTACTTTGGTGCCAGCAATGCCATGGGTGTGGATGGACCCTTCAATCTCTATGTAGGCCAAGACGACAAAGACGCCACCCGCTATGTGATGTTTTTTGTTCAGTCTGGCTTGGGTCTGCCCGATCGGGATTATTACACTGACCGCTCAGCGCGCGGCCTTAAAATCATTGCTGCCTATCAAGACTATGTAGCCCTAGCCCTCTCCCTCAGCGGCCATACGGATGCTGAGTCTGCTGCCCAAAGTATTTATGCCCTTGAGGCCCAACTAGCGGCTGCGCAGTGGACCAAAGTTGAAAACCGCGACGCTAATAAAGCCTACAACAAGTACTCCAGTAAGGCGTTTAAAAGCCTACTTTCGAACCTCAACCTTGACCTTTATTTACAGGGTATTGGTGTAGGGGATATGGATGATGTCATTGTTAGCCAGCCAAGTTATATGCAGGCGGTTAACGATCTATTTGCACAGACACCAGTATCCGTTTGGCAGGATTATCTTCGCCTTCAGTTAGTGAATGGTTTTGCACCCTACCTGTCCTCTAATTTTGTAGATGCCCGCTTTGAGTTCTACGGCAAAACATTGTCGGGTCGCCAGGAGCAGCAGGCCCGTTGGCGCAGAGCGGTTGGCTCAATTAATGGCAACCTGGGAGAGATGCTAGGTCAGCTGTATGTGGAGAAACACTTCCCGCCGGAATCGAAAGCGCGCATGGTCGAAATGGTCGATTATCTGATTGAAGCCTACGCAGATTCCATCAAAAACCTCGACTGGATGACGGAAGCAACCAAACAGCAGTCTCTGGTAAAACTCTCTAAATTCACCCCAAAAATAGGCTACCCCGATAAGTGGAAAGACTACAGCGCTCTGGAAGTTGCACCAGATGATTTAGTGGGCAATATAAAGCGCGCCCGCACCTTTGGCCACAATCAAAACGTCGGTAAGCTGGGTAAGCCCATTAACCGAGACGAATGGTTTATGGCCCCCCAGCAGGTCAATGCCTACTACAACCCGGGGCTCAATGAAATTGTATTCCCTGCCGCCTACCTTCAGGCGCCAAACTTTTTGCCCCAGGCAGACAATGCCTATAACTACGGCACTATTGGTACGACCATTGGCCATGAAATAGGCCATGGCTTCGACGATCAGGGCAGTAAGTACGATGGCGATGGCAATCTAAGAAGTTGGTGGACAGAACAAGACAGAGCTAACTTTGAAGCCCGTACTAAGAGCCTGGTTAATCAGTTTAATAAATTTGAACCTCTGCCCGGTCTATTTATCAATGGTGAGTTAACACTCGGAGAGAATATTGGCGACCTAGGCGGCACAGCCATCGCCCTGAAGGCTTACCGAATGTCGCTGAGGGGCAAACCATCGCCTGTGATTGATGGGTTTACCGGCGATGAGCGTTTCTTTATTGGCAATGCCCAGTCTAGCCGACTCAAATGGCGCGATGAGATCATGGAGCTGATTGTTAAGACCGATCCCCACAGCCCTGACAAGTATCGTATTAATGGTGTGTTCTCTAATATGGCAGACTTTTATAAGGCGTATGGCGTAACCAAAGGCGATGCACTGTATCTACCAGAAGAGGAACGAGTGCAAATCTGGCAGTAGCCATCGTTACTCTACATCTAATTCAGACCTAGTACAGGTTTAGTCCAGACCCATAAATAACAGACACAAAAAAGCCGAGCTAGTAGCTCGGCTTTTTTAACGCTTTATAACGCTTATTCAGCAGCAACTTCTACAGCTTGCTCAGTCACATCAGCCATAACACGGCCAACTAACTCAACATACGCCATTGGTGCTTTGTCGCCTGTACGCATGCCACACTTTAGGATGCGAAGGTAACCACCTGGACGCTCCTGGTAACGAGGACCCAGATCGGTAAACAGCTTACCAACAGTTGCCTTGTTGCGCAGACGGTCAAAAGCCAGTCGACGATTAGCAACGCTGTCTTCTTTAGCCAGTGTGATCAATGGCTCTGCATAACGACGTAGCTCTTTAGCCTTGGGCAGAGTGGTTCTAATCAGCTCGTGCTCGACCAATGATGCTGTCATATTGCGGAACATGGCTCTTTTGTGAGAGCCCGACTTATTTAATTTGCGGCCGGCATAACGATGACGCATGATTCAATTCCTTAATTCGTTGCTTTCTCAGCAATGATATCTATAGATAAAAGCTAAGCTATTAAACTAGCTCGCGTTCACTTTTTAGGCTTGCT
>Ga0209119_1000886_pt1 | contig 30457 bp, 29 predicted proteins | sample COG_03_FD_184747 | JGI IMG/M metagenome (GOLD analysis project Ga0209119, IMG submission 184747) | Pelagic Microbial community sample from North Sea - COGITO 998_met_03 (SPAdes) (version 2) | ecosystem: Environmental > Aquatic > Marine > Neritic zone/Coastal water | place: Helgoland, sampling...
ACTCAATTGTTGTGAAATATCCAAAATATTGGACACCACTAGATTGGAATGATAAAATCAAACATATTTCTAAAGTTGAATTTAATAATGAAATTCTATTTAACGAACTGAAAGGAGAATAAAAACTGGCTTATACATAACAAAGTATAACCGCAATTACGGCGGATTCGACTACGTCCGAATCCACTCGAAATTGCTAAAGCCAGTGCTAAACCGAAAATTAACGCATATTAACCCGTAACTGACGGTTATACGAGACCGTTACAGCAATATGATCTATACCCAATCGGAATCTTCTAAAGTAAAAATTTCGCTTATTTCAACTTCAAAAATTTGAGCTAATCTCAAAGCTAAAACTGTTGACGGAACATATTTCCCTAATTCCATTGCATTGATTGTTTGTCTGCTAACTTTTGCCAATTTAGCTAATTCAGCTTGGGTAATATTCTTTTTTGCTCTTTCTACCTTGATGCTATTCTTCATAAGAAGCTGATTTTTTTAATTTAGAAATTTGCCAATTAAATCTAACTATAAAAAATAGTAAGACCGTAAACATATTGAACACCATAACCCATAAAAAAGCTAAATCATAAATAAATAAAAGTGTTAATGTAAGAATAGCATAATTAAAATAAACTGCCCAAGCCAAAGACTCAAATCTAATTTTAGATATGTATTCATCTTCTGACTTTTCTTTTGAAAAAGCAACTAATAGTGAACTAATAATAATCAAAACACCTAGAATTTCATTTAGAATATTATTAGTAACCATTCTGAAAGTTTTCCTATTGACAGAAAACAATTCATCAACAAAAATTGCAGGGACGTTAAAATCTAAAAAACTTGGCTCGTATTCATAAATAAGTGTTAACAAACAAATAATTGCAGATGGAATTAGAGTAAACCACCCAATACTTTTAAACTTATTCGGAAATAAAAAATTTAACTTCATATTATACACATGTATTTTTTGAACAAATGTAAATTAATTAATACTAAATGACAAATTAACTTTACATTTAGTAAAATAAACACTACCAAATACTATTCTAATTTATTGCTAGTTTAAGCCTACTTACGGAAATACTTGCATATTTTATATTCGGTTTGTATTTGCTAATTTAGTTGCTGAAATACACAACGAAATCAAGCACAAAAAACGTTATGATAAACCACATTTTTTAGAATCTAATAACAAATTTTATGAAATTGAAACAACTATTTAAAATAGTTTTACTTTTTACATTCATTTTCTTATCTCAACATATTGCATACAGTCAAAAATATAAAGAGATGATAAATGATAATTCTATTAATTTTTATGATGTAATAAAAGAAGCAGAAAGTTACTTTAAGACAATAGATGTTACCAAAAAAGGGACTGGATATAAACAATTTATGCGGTGGGCTGTAGCTAATGAACACAAGTATTACCCATCTGGAGATAGGTTATCTGTAGACCCAGAGTTTGCTATAAAGGCATACAAGAAAAATATGTCTAATAGAGTAGAACAATTAAATAGCTCATCAATAACTGGCGGTTGGAGAGAAATTGGACCATTAGCAATAAATAATATAACGGGGCATTATGCCGCAGGAATGGGTAGAGTAGAAGACTTTTACGTAAATCCAAATAATAATGAACAAATTTACAGTTGTTCTAGAAGTGGTGGTCTGTGGAAAACAGAAAATGAGGGGGCAACTTGGCAATCATCAAGTACTGAAACTCTCCCCGCTTCTGGAGTTAATTCAATAACTGTAGATCCGTCAGATTTTAATCACGTGTATGTAGCGCTTCAAAATGCTAATAATAATTATTCTTATGGAATTTACGAATCTTTAAACGGAGGTGATTCTTTTACTGAAACAGGTTTTAATCCATCAAATCTAGGTCTTGGGGGTATGGGTTCAAATTTTAGAATTTATACTGTAAGATGCCATCCATCAATTGTAGATCTTTTATTAGTAGGCACCTCTGATGGTTTATATAAAACTACCAATAATTTTAGTTCTTGGACAAAAATAATTTTTACAGGCGATATAGTGCAAGTAGAATTTCACCCAACCAATAATGATATTGTTTATGCTTATAATAATTCTCAGAAAAATGAAGTTTACATCAATAATCTTTTAACCAATGATTACTCTACAACTACTATTAGTCAAAATGATAATGCTTCAGCAACATTAGCTGTTTCCAACAACGCGCCAAACAATATTTATTTTGCCTCACAATCGGGTATTTATATATCTACCAACTCTGGATTAGATTTTAGTTTTATTTCAGACACGTTTAACAATATTAATTACATAGGTACTGATGCTTTTGCGGTAAACAGCGAAAACAATCAAAATTTATTAATTGGAGGTGTTGATGGTGCAAACTCTACCAATGGAGGTGTAAGTTTTACAAAAAGAACAGATTGGTATTTAGCGAGTTCAATACATGGAAATGGTTCTTTGGAGGAAAATTACTTTAATAGTTCAGCTTATGTTCATGCAGATTTAAGAACTGCAAAATCTATAAATGGTGATTTTTATGTTGCTACGGATGGGTGTTTAGCAAAAAGTGAGGATGGTGGTATCACTTGGCAAAATTTAATGCAAACCAATGCTCCACCCATAAGAGAAAATTACAAGTTAGGAATTAGTCAATCTAACAATAATGTTGCAATTAGTGGTTCTCAAGATAATGGCACAACAATAAAAAATTCTACAGAATGGGTTGAAGCATATGGAGCAGACGGTATGGAAGGTATCGTTTTACCTCTTAATCCTGAATATATGATTGGAAGTTATCAGTTTGGTGGAAGAATTAGAACGCTCGATTCAGGAATGTCTAATACTATTGTAACTTCAAATGGAACAGATGGTTGGTGGGAAGCTCCGTTAGCGTATGACCCTAATGATCAGTTTAAAATTTATGATTTTAGAAATGGTGTTTATGTTAGTACTGATTTTGGTCTTAATTACTCTTACGTGGGAACCCCTTCATTTTTAAATTCAAACCCAGGTAATTACTGGTGGCAGATAAGAAATGCTGAAATAGCACAAAATAATTCTAATATTATGGTTGTGTCAAGAGCTAGTGAAATAGAAAAGTCAGTGGATGAAGGTGCTAATTTCACTAATATTAAGAACAATTTACCTAATCACGAGATTCAAGATATAGCTATTAATCCAAACGATGATAATGATATTGTTGTTGTTAATGCTAGCTATCAAAATAATGATCAAAAAGTTTACAGATCTATAAATGGAGGATCCTCATGGTCCAACATCACCTTCAATATTGGAGATATCCCCGTACATACAGTGGTTATAGATCACACAAGTAATCCTTATATTTATATAGGAACAGAAGTTGGGGTTTACTACATGCCTCTAGACGGAGATAGGTGGATACTATACAATACTAATTTACCTAACGTAGCAGTTGAAGAATTAGAAATTAATTATGGTGCAAATACTATTAAAGCGGCAACTTGGGGGCGAGGTCTTTGGGAATACGATTTGTTTCGTAGAGATATCTATCCTTCAATAGAGAGCACATCAATTACAGATCCTGCTTCACTAAATTCTCCACTAGAGGGAAATAATCAGTTTGTATCTTCTATAATTAATTATAATGGGACTTTAACTGACGTAAAAGTAGTTTTTTCTATAAACAACCAATTATTTGATAATTCTATAAACATGTCCAATATTACTGATAATGTGTGGGCTTCTGATGAACCTCTGCCAAATACATTAAATGTAGGTGATAAAGTATATTTTAAAGTTTTAGCGACAGGCTCTGATAATGACACTTCAAGTACTTATAAATTTATGTTTGAAGTTCGTGAGCTTTCGTATTGTAATTCTCAAGGATTGGACGGAACCACATCTGATTTCATAAATCAAGTAAGCCTTGGGGATTTTGTAAATAATTCATCTCAAGATTATTATACACTATATGATGATTTAGAACCTATTCAATTAGTCTCAGGTGAAACGTATCAATTATCTGTAAGACTAGATTTTGCATTTGAACTAGATAAAGCTGCGGCGTGGATTGATTTTAATAGAAATGGAATTTTTGATGATTTAGAATTAATTAGTATGTCTAATTACACAAACAACTTATCAAGCGGATCCTTTACAGTTCCTAATGATGCAGTTATTGGACAAAATTTAAGAATGCGTGTTAGTAATGTTTATGATAATATTATAGACCCATGTGTGAATGCTTTTGGTGAAGTAGAGGATTATTTAATAACAATAAACAATAGCTTAGCTATTGAAGATTTTAATGGCAATGATAAAATAGTAAGTGTTTTTCCAAACCCATCTTCTAGCAAGATGTTTATTAAGTCTTCTAGAGATATATTAAAAGTTGAATTATTTGACCTAAGAGGAAGAAAAATAATTCAGCAAAACAATATAAACAAATTAGAAACACAATTTAATATAGAGCATCTAAGTGAAGCTACATACATATTAAACGTGTATACGAAAGACAAAATAATTGTAAAAAAAATAATGAAGACTAATTAGAAAATAGAAACGCTTAAAACACTCAACAAAACATATACAATCACTTTGCCAATCAGGTAAAACGAATACCAAAAAATGATTACAAAAGTTAATGTTTCAACTATTTACGAATGTTCACTCGAAAGAGCATTTAAAACACCTATGCTTTGTGATGTTTCTAAAATTCATACTGGATTCGGAATTATGCCGAAAGTTACACATACAACAGACGACAAGGATTGGGGAAAACCTGGCTCTTGTAAAAAAGTATATGTCGCGAAATCGATAACCCAAAAAGGAGGTTTTGCTTCTGTTGACAATCTAATTGAAAGAAAAGAAAATCAATATTGGATAATTCAGGTAGATAATTTTCAATCTTGGATGCTAAGTTTTTATAAGTTTGTTGGAAGATGGGAAACGGAAAAATTAGCGAATGAAAAAATACGAATTAACTACACATACTCTTTACATTCTAACAATCTTTTACTTTTCCCATTTTGTTGGATTTTTGGCAAAACTTTCTGGAAAACGTATATGAAAAGAGTTTTGAAAAATATTAAAGGAATGATATATAATAAAGAGCCGTATCAATATGAATAAAAGACCAAGAATAAAATTACAATTAAAATAAACTGACAAGATACTTGAGGTTCTTGGTTGGATTTCTGTAGTTGGTATATGGGCTTTAACATTAACAAACTATTCTATATTACCGGAAATAATTCCAATACATTTTAATGGTGCTGGAAAAGCTGATGGATTTGGAAATAAGACACAAATATTTGTGTTGCCTATCATTTCTACACTCTTATTTATTGGATTAACAACTTTAAATAAATATCCTTATATGTTTAATTATCCTAGTCAAATAACAAAAGAAAATTCTGTACATCAATATACAAATGCAACTCGAATGATGAGGGTATTGAAATTAGTTATTGTATTACTTTTTGGAATAATTGTTTTTAGAAAAATTCAAATTATAAACGGACATGCAGACGGTCTTGGAACTTGGTTTTTACCGTTTACAATTGGCCTATTTGTAATGCTAACTTTATATTTTTTAATGATGTCTATGAAAGACAAGATCTAATAACAAAAAATACGTCCAATTCTCAAGAGCAATAAGAATTTAGTTATTCTCACCAACCTCTGAAAATACTTCTAGATTTTCAGAAGTTGACAAAAATGATAAACTTCATAAAAACAACTTTACTTAACTCGCTTCAAAATCATTGAAAATAGGATATAGGTAATGAAAATTATTAGACCATAGAGCGTGGTAATCATAGAGACTTTAAGACCACTTGCTAACATAGTTGGTGAAATTCCTTGTGAAGTTTCAATTACTGAAAAGGCACTAAACAATCCTATTAACTGACCAAGTATTCCAACAACTAAGCCCAAAGTTCCTAATGATTTTAACCATTGAATGGATTGTAGAAGTTGTTTTTCATCTCTTTTCTTAATAAGAGATAGCACAAAAACAGCCACAAGAGAAAGTAAAATAAGAGTTAGAATTCCCATAAATAAGGGCCCTCCTTGTGAAAATATATCAAACATAATTTTAATTTTTAAAGAGATGTATTCATCTCCAGGTTTATAAATAAATTAACGTCTCAAAGATAAACTGAAAAGCTGCTTACAATCAAGGTAGAATCCGTGTCGAAAGTGGTAATCTATCGATAATTTTATTGAAAACTACTTTAATTGCTTAGTTTTGACAGATGACTCTTAAAATTATTAGATTTTTAAAGACGGCTTGGTATTGGGTTTTTGCCGGTCTATTATTATTTGCTTATTTTGTTAGTAAGGGTCATTCTTTTGGTAAAATATTTTACTTTATTACTTCCCTTTTACCTGTTGTAATTGGAACATCTTATTATGTAAACCATAAATTAATTCCAGAATTTCTATTAAGGGGAAAAAATGGGATATTTATTTTATATGCTATTTATACTATAATTATTTCTCTCTATCTACAATACCTTGTCATTTTTATTGCTCTCATTGTATTTACTTCTTTTCAATTTGGAAAATCATCTTTAGTTTCTCTAAACATTGGTAATCTAAGCTTGACAATGTACGTACTCGTTTTAGTTAAAGTAATCATTGAAGTTATTCAAAAGCTTAGTGAGAAAGAAACCATTATAAAATCTTTAAAGAATACAAAAAAAACTACCACAAAAGAGTTCGCTGGAAAGATAGTTATTCGATACAATAGAGTAAATCATTCTATCTTTCTATCGAATATTCTATATATTGAAAGCCTTTCAGATTATATTAAAGTGGTAACCTTAGATGATGAAATAGTTACAAAAGAAAAAATTAGTAAAATAATTAGTCGACTGCCTCCTTATTTTAAAAGGATACATAGATCATTTATTGTAAATTCACAGAAAGTAAGTAGCTACAATAGTGAATTTATTACAGTTGAGGGCTCTCAGATTCCCATCAGTAGAACCTACAAAAAAGATATCATTACGTACTTAAACAAAATATAAACAGAAAAACTCGAATGTCAAATAAACAAGACTATAGAAGTAATGAGTTAATTGATAGACTACCTAGGCACCTTAAACAGTTTATCAAACCTCAAAATTACGAAGATTATTCTCCTATAAATCAAGCTGTGTGGAGATATGTAATGAAGCGTTTATTAAATTATCTTACGCAGGTAGCTCACTCATCTTATTTAACTGGATTAGAAAAAACAGGTGTAAGTATCCAAGAAATACCAAACATGTATGGGATGAATAGAATCCTAAAAGAAATTGGTTGGGCAGCAGTAGCTGTTGATGGATTTATACCTCCTAATGCATTCATGGAATTTCAGGCCTATAAAGTGCTAGTTATTGCTTCAGACATAAGGCAACTTGAAAATATTGAGTACACCCCTGCGCCAGATATTATTCATGAATCTGCTGGCCATGCGCCCATAATTGCAAATCCCGATTATGCAGAATATTTAAGAAGATTAGGAGATATTGGATCAAAAGCAATTCTCTCTAAACATGATATGGATTTATACGAAGCTGTTAGGAAATTATCTATCCTGAAAGAAGCTGAGGGTATTAGTGAAAAAGAAATTCATGCTGTAGAAATGGAGATTCATGAGTTACAAAGTAAGAAAGTAGAACTCTCTGAGATGGCGCAAATGAGAAACCTACAATGGTGGACTGTTGAATATGGATTAATTGGAGATCTTAACAATCCAAAAATATACGGCGCAGGGCTATTGTCTTCAATTGGAGAAAGTATTTCTTGTTTAAAAAGTGATGTGAAGAAAATACCCTATACAATGGCTGCTGCCCAACAACCGTTTGATGTTACTAAACCACAACCACAATTATATGTTACTCCAAGTTTTCCCTATTTAATGCAAGTTCTAGAGGAATTTGCAGATACCTTAAGTTTACGACGAGGAGGAAGCGAAGGAATTCAAAAACTTATAGAGTCTCAAATGGTAGGGAGCATAGAATTAACAACCGGACTGCAGGTGTCAGGTAAATTTTCTAGGGTAATATTGGATAACAACAATAATGTTGTTTTCTTTCAAACCAAAGGTCCTTCCGCTCTAGCGTACAGAGAGAAAGAATTAGTTGGCCATGGAATAAACTATCATAAAAATGGCTTTAGCTCCCCTTTGGGAAAGTTAAAAAACATTAATCTTGCCATTGAAGATATGGGGCCAAGTGATTTAAAAACCTATCATTTTTATGATGGTAAATGGCTTTCATTTGAATTTGAAAGTGGAATTAAAGTGGAGGGGTTAAATATTACCGGTATCAGAAATGCACAGGGAAAACTAATTTTAATACGATTGAAAGACTGTACCATTACCTACAAAAATGAATATTTATTTTTACCTGAAGACGGAATTTATGATATGATTGTAGGAAAGGATGTTGTTTCTGCTTTTGCTGGCGCTGCCGATAGCAATTCATTTCCAAATTTGTATGCTGAATCTTCAACCTTAACAATTAAACCCGGAAAAAATAAGGCTATAATAAAACTAGAAAAATATTATGGAGTGGTTCGAAATTATAGAAAAGAAAAGAAAAATGATTGTGAGTTATTGAAAAACTTATTCCTGGAAGTGTCTACTCTATACCCTAAAGAATGGCTTCTTTTTATTGAAATTATTGAACTATCTAATGATGCAAAATTAAATCAGTTGATTAAAACCTATTTTAGTGAGCTTATCTCTTTACATCCTGAACTAGATTCTCTAATTTCTGACGGAATTAAAATGATAAAACCTTAATTGCTTAATAGTTTATTTAGTTTACCATCAACCTTTTTACCAAAAAAATTCTTGGGTCTATTAGATTTTTATTTATTAATTTAGTGCGTTTTCAAAACTACAAGAAACACAAAACATATTAGGGAAAATTATAGTAATACAAATGAATTCGGGTAAAATAATTATAGGAAGTGTTGAGTGGTGTAGCTTTCCACAAATAAATATACCAACAATAAAAGCCAGAATAGATTCAGGTGCCAAAACATCTGCCTTACATGCAATTAACATTGCTACTTTTAAAAAAAACAACGTTCTGTGGGCTAGTTTCGATGTTCATCCTATTCAAGACGATGGTAGAACTGTTGTTCATTGTGAAGCGCCTGTTTTTGACAAAAGAAGAGTTAAAAGTTCTAGTGGAAATAGTGAACTTAGGTATGTAATTAAAACAGTTTTATCTATAGCTGAAAATACTTGGGAGGTTGAACTTACGTTAACAAATAGAGATTCTATGGGGCACAGAATGCTTTTGGGTAGGCAAGCAATGTCTGGAAAAATGCTAGTTGACCCTGAATCTTCATTTTTATTAGGGGAACCAACTCATGATTTGCTTAAACAACACTATCATTCAAAAGTAGTGAAGAACTCTGGTTTAAAAATTGGTCTTCTAGCCAGTAATCCAAATTTATATAGTAACCGAAGAATCGTAGAGGCTGGCCAGCAAAAAGGGCATAATATAGAATTTTTAAACATAAAAGATTGCTACATTAAATTAGATGGTAAAAAACCAGAGGTTCATTATCGTGGAGGAAGGGTTTTAGACGACTTTGATGCAATCATCCCAAGAATTAAACCTAGCATGACGTTCTACGGATGCGCTTTAACTCGTCATTTCGAAGCCATGGGAGTTTACACTTTAAATACAGCGTCTTCAATTACAAAATCCAGAGACAAGTTGTTTTCATTACAAATGCTCATTAACAAAGGATTGCCTATTCCAACTACAGGATTTGCTAATTCGCCACTAGACACAGATGAGCTTATAGATATGGTAGGAGGAGCTCCTTTAATTGTTAAACTTTTAGAAGGAACACAAGGAAAAGGGGTTGTGTTAGCTGAAACAAAAAAAGCGGCAGAAAGCTTAATTAACGCCTTTAAAAGTCTAAAAGCAAATATATTAGTTCAAGAATTTATTAAAGAAGCTAAAGGTGAAGACATTCGGTGTTTTGTCATAAATGGCAAAGTAATTAGCAGTATGATGAGAACTGCTGCTCCAGGAGAATTTAGGGCAAATATACATTTGGGTGGAACGGGTTCAGCTGTAAAAATAACACCAGAAGAAAAAAAAGTTGCCTTATTAGCTACGAAAACATTAGGACTAAAAGTAGCAGGAGTAGATATCATTAGAGGCCAAAAAGGGCCACTCCTTCTTGAGGTTAACTCATCCCCAGGTCTTGAAGGGATTGAAGGGATCTCCAATAAAGATATTGCTGGGAAGATGATAGAGGGTTTAGAGAAAGATTTAAAATATACTCCTAAAGGTGGCAAAAAAGACTAAGGATATCCTAACTATTTGTGTAAAAGAGGAAAGATCCTTACTTTAGAAATTCTCTAACAATTCTGTTTTTCAACTCAATGAAGTAAAAGCAACTAAATTATTATGGAAAATGAGGCTTTAAGTAAACTAATCCCTATATCAGTTCTGTTATTTTTGGGTATTGTAGAATCTTTAAGTGGATTGTATTTTAATGATAAAAGATCAAGAAATGACTTTTCTATAGAGCTTCTAAGTCTTCTCACTTTACCAACATTCATTCAACCAGGAATATTTCTTTTTGTTCTTTGGTTTATGGGAACAAGTTTCCCAAACCTAGAAGATTTCTATCTTACTTCGTCATTGTGGTGGCAGATTGCCGCGTTTCTTATATTAGATGATATGACTCAGTATTGGTGGCACAGGTTTTCGCATGTAAATAAAAAAATGTGGAAACTTCACAGACCTCATCATGTAGTAGAAGAAATGGGAGTGCTTGTTACCTATAGAAACGCAATATTATACTATGCATTTATGCCGGGAATATGGTTTTCAGCAGTTTTAATCTATCTGGGGATGGGGTATGTGTATCTATTTTATCTACCCATAAAATTAATTATTATTCTATTAGCTCATAGTGAAACCAAATGGGATAAGTTTCTTTATCGTTATAAGATATTGAGTCCGTTAGCATGGATTATTGAACGAACAATTTCTAAACCTAGTACACATTTTGCTCATCATGGCTTAACAGCTGAAGACGGAGTGTCTCACCCAAACGGAAATTATGGAAATTTACTTTTTATATGGGATATTATTTTTGGAACGGCTAAAATTACTCGAAAATACCCCTCTAAATTTGGCGCTTGGAACCAACTAAAAGAGCCTTGGTATGTTCAGCTTTTTTTTCCGATAATCTCATCTAAAAACCCAAGAAGCGAATTGTATTCGATAAAAACAAACAATGATTATGATCCGTCAAAAGATTATAAAGAGTTCACAAAATAAAATGAATCTCTTAGTTTAAAAAATTAACAGTTATGAAAAAAATAATTCGTTTAATCGTCACAGCAGCTGTCATTATTATAGTTGTTTTACTTTTTAATACCCTCACGCTAAGCTCTAAACAAGTAACATCAGAAAGTTTAGAAAAAGTATCACTACCTAATGATATATTTCAAAATCTTTCAAAAGGGATTCAATATCCAACAATTTCTTTAAGTGAAAATGCAATCCCTGATTCAACTGCTTTTTTTGGTTTTCATCGTTTTCTTAAAGAAACTTTTCCATTAACCCATTCGAAACTTTCGCTTAAAAAAATTAGCACCTATAGTCTTCTATATACCTGGGAAGGAACAAATCGGTCAAAAAAACCAATAATATTGATGTCACATCAAGATGTTGTTCCTGTAGATAAACCAACATTAAATGATTGGGAGGCCGGCCCATTTGAAGGTAAGGTGTCTGAAACATCTGTTATTGGTAGAGGTACAATTGATGATAAAGGTACCCTAATTGGACTGTTAGAGGCAATTGAAAAACTTCTAGAGGAATCTTTTAAACCAACTCGAACAATTTATCTTGCTTTTGGTCATGATGAAGAGGTTGGTGGAGCAAATGGCGCTGCTGAAATAGCGGCATATTTAAAGTCTAAAGGAGTTCAAGCGGCAATGACGCTTGACGAAGGTGGGTTTTTAGCAGAAGACATGGTTTCTGGAGTGACCAACCCTGTTGCTATGGTGAATTTAGCAGAAAAAGGATTCTCTTCATTTAAACTTACTGTAGAGACAAAAGGCGGTCATAGCTCACAACCACCTAGAGAGAACACCATTGGCATGCTGGCTCAAGCTATAGTAGACCTTGAAAATAATCAATTACCATACAAAATGGTAGCTCCTGTTAATTACCAATTTGAGTATATGGGAGCAGAATTACCTTTTTTTCAAAAAGTAGCTTTTGCAAATCCTTGGCTTTTTAAAAAACCAATTCTTGAAGCGTTAAATGCCCATACAACTACAGCACCAACTATTATTGATGGGGGTGTAAAAAACAATGTAATCCCAACTGTAGCAGAAGCTACTATCAATTTTAGAATTCTGCCTGGAGAAACCATCGAATCTGTTCAAAAACATATTGAAAATACTATTTCTAATAAAATAAAGGTTGCCCCTGTTGGTTTTTTAACCAATCCTTCGCCGGTTTCAAAAATTGACTCTGAAGCCTATAAAGTATTAGAAAAAACAATAAGAAGTATGTTTCCTAACAGTATAGTAGTTCCTGGTTTGGTTGGAGGTGGAACTGACGCTCGTTATTTTTATGATATTTCAGATGATGTATACCGTTTTTATCCTATTAGATTAAGTCCAGAAACAATGACTCGTTTTCATGGGATTGATGAAAAAATAAGCAAAGAGAATTATAAAGAAATTATAGAATTCTCATACCATTTAATTAAGCGTTTCAATTAAAATTTAATTGATTACATCACCTTATAAAAATTAGAACAACTCTTATGAATAATGAACTAGACCTACCATAGCTATTGGTTTTGGTTATAAAATTTACGCTACAAAAATAAATTTTATCTTTCTGCAAAATAGAGTTTCAAAAAATCTATTATTTAATTAGCTTCATATTTATTTACTATCTTGCTTAGCACATAATAATCACTATAAAATAATTAACCCAAAAAATACACAAAATGATGAAGGAAAATAAAGAATTAATGGCCGAGGCTAGAGCATCGCTTTCAGGAAACTGGGGACTGGCAGTGGGTACTTTTTTGGTATACATTATAATAGTTGGGTCTATTCAACTTATTCCTACTATAGGAGACGTTCTATTCCTTTTTATTGCTGGCCCAATGTCGGTTGGTATTAGTATGTTTTCTTTAAGTTTATCTAGAGGAGAAAACGCACGACTAGAACAAATTTTTGAAGGTTTTAGGAATTATGGAACTGTCTTAGGCGCCTATCTTTTAATGGTTGTGTTTATTATTCTTTGGGCATTGTTATTAATAATTCCTGGAATAATTGCAGCCATTGCTTACTCACAAACCTTTTATATTTTAGCAGAAGATGACACCATTGGTTCAATGGAGGCGCTACGAAAAAGTAAAGAAATGATGAATGGTTATAAATGGAAATACTTCTGTTTAGGATTGCGTTTCATCGGTTGGGTACTGGTTTGTGTACTAACTTTAGGAATTGGTGTTTTATGGCTAAGCCCTTACATACAAGTTAGCTATGCAAAATTTTATGAAGATTTAAAAACAAATCAAGCTGTCAGCGAATCCTAATTTTTAAACTATTGTCTTGATTCTATCTTTAAAAACTTTTTTTGATTTCTGTCTGATCTGTAGTTATGGCTCATATTCTTAAAAGTAACAGCTTAAAGGTTGCTATTGATCTGCCCCTAGAAAACTACAAAGGGTCAAGATTTGATTGGTCTGGAAAAATTTCTTCTATTAAGTTTGAAAACCTTCCTTTAACTACTATCGAAGATACTAGTTCAAAAGATGTTAATTTTTTAGGAAAAGGGCTTTACAACGAATTTGGAATTACAAGTCCAGTAGGTTATAATGAAACTCCTATGGGCGGGTGGTTTCATAAAATAGGTGTTGGGCTCCTAAAAAAAGAACACAAAGACTACCTTTTTCATAGAAATCATCTTATAAAACCAGCTCGTTTTGATATTGCTTACGAAGATCGAAAAATTATAATCATCTGCAAATCAGAACTTGTAAATGGCTATTCTTATATATTAAAAAAAGAAATTTCAATATTTGAAAATAGCTTTACTATTAATTATTTTCTCCATAACACAGGTGAAAAAAAAATTATTACAGATGAATATGTTCATAATTTCATGGCGATTAATAATGCCTTAATCGGCAAAGACTATACATTGAAATTTCCTTTCCAAATAGATTCAACACTTTTTGATGAAACAGTAAATAGCGAGAACAAAGTTGAAATAGGTAGTGATACCGTCACCTTTCACGAAGCTCCAAAAAAACAATTCTTCTTTAGTAATCTAACGGGAGGAAAAGACCTAGAGGCTGGATGGACATTAATAAATCTAAAAGCCAACCTTGGCATAAAAGAAAAAGGAAATTTTAAAACAGATAAAATAAATCTCTGGGGCTGGAGACATGTGATAAGCCCTGAGTTGTTTTTTAAAATTTCAGTGGATCCTAAAAAAACAATTGAATGGTCAAGAAAATTCGAAGTATTTAAAATTAATCCCTAAATTTAGAGGATTACTAGAATAGTTTTCAATCCATAAAATATCACTTACATGAAACCATCAATTTCTGTTATCTGTCTTTTGTTATGTTTTAATCTTTGTCTTGGGCAACGATTAAAGACACCTACACTGAGTCCTTTTAGTAAAATTTCACAACAAGTTGGTCTTACAGAAGTGGCTTTACAATACTCTAGGCCTTCAGGAAAAGGAAGGGTTGTTTTTGGGGGACTGGTCCCTTATGATAAAGTCTGGAGAACTGGAGCAAATGCGGCTACAAGAATTACATTTAAGGAGATTGCAAAAATTGGAGGAAAAACAATACAGCCAGGAGAATATGCTATTTATACCATTCCTCGTGAAAATCGTTGGACTATAATTATTCATGCTAATACTTCATTAAGAAGCATTGCTGGAGGCGCTTACAAACCTTCAAATGATGTGTTTAGATTTGATATAATACCTAAAAATAACAACTATGTAGAAACGTTTACTTGTCAATTTTCACAGGTTAAAACAAACTCTATGATGCTTGACATTGCATGGGAAAACACCTTGATTTCTATTCCTATTGAAGTAGATGTTGACAAAAAAATTGAGTCTCAAATATTTCATTTTATGAAAACTCCTGAGAATATTCCTCACAGAACCTACTTTGAAGCTGCCCAATATTATAGTAATAATGGTAAAGATTTAAACGATGCTCTAAGCTTTATTGAAAGTGCTTTAGATAAAAGTCCAGAAAATTTTAGATACGGATTACTTAAGGCAAAAATTCTTGCTAAGATGAACAACTATAAAGATGCTTTAGTAGTTATTGAAATTTCAAATAAATGGGCAAAGAATAAGAATAATGCCAATTATATAGAACAAACAAGGTTATTTTGGGATTCACTATTAACTAAAAAGTAATGTTAGACGTTTATCAAATAGATGCGTTTACAAATACTATTTTTGAAGGAAACCCGGCCTGTGTTGTTCCTTTACCCTCATGGCTTCCTGATGAAATCTTATTAAAAATTACACAAGAAAACGCCGTTGCAGAAACTGCTTTTTTTGTTCCAAAAGGAGAAAGGTTTCATCTACGATGGTTTACACCAGAAATTGAAATGGATTTGTGCGGGCATGCAACTTTGGCAACTGCTCACTGTTTAAAAACAATTTTAAAATATCCTTCAAATAATATTGTTTTTGAAACTGTAAGTGGAAACCTAACTGTTGCTGTAAAAGATGGTTTTTATTTTTTAGATTTTCCATCAAGAATGCCTGTTCCTGCACCGCTTCCTAAAATCATAGAAAAATCTTTAAACATTCCTCCTAAAGAGGTGTATAAGTCTAGAGATTATGTCTTAGTATATGATACTGAACAAGAAATAAAAAACATTAAAATAAACAGGCAAATTTTTGACCAAATAAATCTAGGCACAGGCGGGGTAATTGTTACCTCTAAGGGGGCTAGCTGCGATTTTGTATCGCGTTTTTTTACTCCACAAGCTTCTATTCTAGAAGACCCTGTAACAGGCTCAGCTCATTGTTCTCTAATTCCTTTTTGGGCGAGGAAACTTCATAAAAAAGAACTCACTGCGCTGCAACTTTCCAAAAGAAAAGGTATACTAAATTGCGAAGAAAAAAACAACAGGGTTATTATAAGTGGCCAAGCAAGAACTTATTCTATTGGTAAATTATGGATTGAATAAGCTAGGAGTCTAACTATATTTTACTTTTCTAAAAACACGAAGTGCTTCTTTATATTTTATGTAAGTGGTTTTATCTTCTATACATTTAATATATTCTTTTGCTTTTTTTAATTGCTGAACCGAATCTGAGTATCCGTATAAAAAACAAAGTAAATAGTTTTTTGGTAACCTAAGCACATCTTCATGTTCTAATACTGAAAGGGGAATTCCAGCTTCAATTTTAGAAGTAATTACATTGTTATTATGGTAGATATGTTGAATCAACATTTCATCAAACGACGGCGACTTAAATAAGAACTCTGTAACAATATCATGCTTCCCGTTTTCCTTAAAATTAATAATCGTTTTTTCTAAAGGATAATATTTTTCCTCCTTATCTAACCCAAGAGAAATATATTCTGTAATGATAAATGAATTTTTATTATAACTGATTTGAACCTCATCTAGCGATGAAAAAAATAATCGAACTTGTTCATTTATTAGTTCAATATCTACACGCGTGTAAAACTCTTTTCCTTCTAAAAGTTTTTTCTCTCCTGCCCAACACAACACAAATTGCTCATTAAAAACTTTATATTGAGGGTTATATTCTGGCTTGTGATTATTAAAAAAATCAAAAACACCATCTAAAGTTAGCTTAATGTTATTATTTGCATTTTTTTCTATAGCGTCAACTGTATGTTTATTTGTATCTCTTAGTTCAAAATTCTTGAAGGCAGGCATTGAATTACTGCCCCTTCTATAGAAAATAGTATCTTTTCTATATTTCCATGCATTTTTTAATAAAGAGGTAATAGTACCGTTGCAATGAATCGTTACTAATCCAACTACTTTATGTCTAGGTAAACTTGGAAAAGGAACATTCTCGTAGGTGATTTTGGGTGGATTTTTTAAGTATGCATTTACAAGGTTCTGTATTTTACTATCATCAAAAAAATCTACCCCAACAATCTTATTTTCTTCATCTTCAATGCCAATTATGATGTAAGAATTGTTCGTTGGGTTTGAATTGGAAAGGGCACAAATATGCTTTAGAAATTTACCTTTCCCTTCTTTGCTTGTTAACGATAACTTCATCTTTTTATCATAAAAACTATTCTCATCATTATGACTGAGCAAGTTTTTGATTAAAAGACGTTTATTAATCATTTTTACGGTACTTTATGGCCTTGACACTCTACTAATAAGGTAAACCAATCTTCAAGCTCTAGATTAATGTTTAAGGCTTTTGTTGCGTTATCTAGCCTTGCTTTTGAAGTTGTTCCAACCACAGGTATAACTCCTGAGGGATGCTGTAAAATCCAGGCTAATAATAATTGATCTTCCGTTGCATTGTATTTTTTTGTTAACACATCCAATACTTTTTTTATTCGTTTGTTTGCTGCATTTGATTCTTTAAAATAAGATCCCAAAGGACTCCATGACATCGGTATTACATCTTTTTGCAATAACTGATCTAAGGTTCCGTTATGCATTGCCGAATGTTGTGTTAAAGAGAATTCTATTTGATTTACAGAAATAGAAGCGGTATGATCTATTAAATTAAATTGAGAAGGCGTAAAATTAGAAACTCCAAAATCAATAATTTTACCTGTTTCTTTTAAAATTGAAACTGCGTCTCCAATCTCAGCTGGATGCATTAGTGGGCTAGGACGATGCAGTAATAATAAATCTAAATAATCGGTTTGTAAGTCTTTTAATGACTTTTCTACGCTCCAAATAATATATTCTTTTGAATAATTATAGTGTTTTATTTTATTGTCTCTTGTGCCACCATCATGTTGTATTCCACATTTAGAAATCAGTTGAATCTTATCTCTCTCAACACCACTAGTTGATAAAGCTTTGCCAAACTCTTGTTCGGTTGTGTACTCTCCATAGATATCTGCATGATCAAAAGTGGTAATTCCGGACTCTAGAGTTATTTTTATTTGAGAAATCATTTCTTGTGTAGAAAATTGTCTTCCCCATTCTCCCCACGACATACAGCCGGCTATAATTTTTGAATACCTACTCATTTATTTTTTATTTATCATTGTTGCACTTACTTGAGCAGAAGGATATACGACCAAGTCTTCAATATTTATATGATAAGGTCTGGTGATAACAAAATGTATAATTTCCGCGATATCCTCTGGCTGTAAAGCTTTATATCCCTGATATACTTTTTTTGCTCTTTCTGTATCTCCTTTAAAACGCACGTCTGAAAATGCGGTTTCTACAAGCCCAGGGTGTATGGCACTAACACGAATGTTATATTTATTTAAGTCCATTCTCATTCCCCTATTAATGGCCTCTACCGCAGACTTAGATGCACAATATACATTTCCGTTTGGATACACCTCTTTTCCTGCAGTTGAGCCAATATTTACGATAAACCCACTATTCCTCTCAATCATTCTTGGCAAAATCGCTCTTGAGACATACAATAGCCCCTTCACATTTATATCTAACATTGCATCCCAATCATTTGTATCACCATCTTGAATAAAACTTAGGCCATGCGCATTTCCGGCATTATTTATTAATACATCAATATTTCTAAAACTTTCGGGTAGAGTCTCTATGGAATTAAAGACATCACTCTTATTTCTAACATCAAATTGAAGCGTAATAACATCTGTTTGTTTCCCTAACGATTTTTCTAAATTTTGTAATTGATCCTTATTTCTTCCACAAAGAATTAATCTATAGTTATGTTGTGCCAAAAATTCTGCAGTGGCTTTTCCTATTCCTGAAGTAGCTCCAGTTATAAAGACCGTTAAACTCATGATTTTCTTTTTTTTAAAGATACTTGATTTTCATGATATGTGAAATGGTCTGTTATTTTTAAACATGAAAAAACCGCTCTACCTCTAGAGCGGCTTTCTTCTTGTTGATTATAAGGCATAACCAACTAAGAATCAACTAACCAAAACGTTATTATGCGTTAAAATTCTTTTTCTTTTTTCTTATAATCTTAGTTCGCTTTCTCACATCACTATTTAGAGTAGATTTAGATTTTTTTCCAGCTCTTAAAAGCTGAATAAATCCTCTACCGGCAAACTCGTAAGTTGTTCCAGAATTAATATGAAACAACTCTATTACTTGGTCATTAGCAACAGTTAACTCAAATTCTTCAAAATCTCCAACATTGTACCTGAGTGTAAGAATTTTTAAATTATCAAACCCTACTACATCAAAAACCTCGTAATTCCCTGTGAAATTCCAAGATAAGTTATCAATATTTGTGCCAAACAAATCCTGAGATGAATAAAATGTCGTGTTATTTTCTGGTGTAAACTGCAAATAATGCTCGTAATCAAATGGATTAGCTATTCCAGTTACACTTATAGCTGATCTTTCCCATGCAGTATACTCTTGTAAAAAGTATTCTATATTGTCATAAAATAACATATCATAATCAAATTCATCTCTTTGATAACCGACCAAAACATAACTTATGTTTTGAAATGTATCATAAATTCTTATTTCGTTTAAAGACAGCTGAACAACTTCAAAATCATGTCTACCATCTATATCGTGAAATGTTTCTAAATATGGGCCGAAAGTGTCGTACCTACCAACTGAGATTCCAAAACCGTTACCTGTATAACCAACATCAACGATGTTATTATTAGCATACATAACTCCATTATAAAATGATAAGGTAAATGCTATTGACACAAAAGGTACGTCTCCATTTCCTGTTGATCTGTGAATATCTACATACCACAAATCATAACTAGACATTAATTCTTCCAATGAAATAGCATTATCAATTCTATCATCTGTTATTTCATAACAAGAGCTGAATAAAGCTCCAGCAAAAAGCATCACTAAAAATATTTTGACTGTTTTCATAAGGTTTAATTTTTGGTTATAAAAACTTCATTTCAAATTGCGTGCCAAAAAAAAAGAGCGCGTCTATGACGCACTCTTTTTTTTAAAAAATTCTTATCTTAATTTTTTAATGCTTCTGCTCCACCAACAATCTCTAAAATTTCATTAGTAATTGCAGCTTGTCTTGCTTTGTTATAAGTTAATAGTAACTCATCACGTAATTCTGTAGCGTTATCTGTTGCTTTGTGCATTGCTGTCATTCGAGCTCCATGTTCAGCAGCAAAACTATCTCTAACAGCCTTATATAACTGTGTCTTTAAAGACTTCGGTATTAATTCTAAAACAATCTTTTCTTTAGACGGTTCAAAAATATAATCAGCAGACGCGGTGGTATCTCCTTCTACAGGTTTGATAGGCAAGAATTGCTCTACCTGTGGAATTTGAGTCGCTGCATTTTTAAATCTATTGTAGATGATTTCTATTTTATCATAGGTTCCATCTGAGTACAACTTCATAATTTTTTCAGCAACTTCTGCAACATAATCAAACGTTAAGTTATCAAAGATGTCATTTCTAGCATCAATGACTGGATATGATTTTGATAAAATATCATTTCCTTTTTTTCCAATAGTCAATAAATCTACATCAACGTCTTGGTAATTGGCTGCAATGTTTTGAGTAGTCTCTTTAATTACAGAAGAATTAAATCCACCACACAATCCTCTATTTGAAGTTACAACAACCAATAATATTTTAGAAACTTCTCTTTGCTTGGAATACGCACCACCAGCGTCACTATCTAATGTTGCACTCAAATTTTGTAATAGCTCTGTTAGTTTTGAAGAATAAGGGCGCATCGCTGTGATGGCATCTTGTGCCTTTTTTAACTTTGCAGCAGAAACCATTTTCATGGCACTAGTAATCTGCATCGTAGATCCGATGGACGATATTCTATTACGTATTTCTTTTAAGTTTGCCATTTCTAAATCTTTAAGCGTTTAGTATTTAAGCAAATTTTGCTGTGATTTCTTTTGCAGCACTTTCTAGTGTTGCAATTACTTCGTCTGTTAACTTTCCTGATTTTAAAACATCTAAAGCATCTCTATGCTTTGCGTTTAAATAATCTATGTAATCTCTTTCAAATTCTTTCACTTTCTTAACAGGAACATCCTTTAACAAGTTCTTAGAACCTGCATAAATAATAGCTACTTGATCTTCTACTGTATAAGGATCATTCTGTGCTTGCTTCAAAATTTCAACATTACGTTGTCCTTTAGAAATTACACTCATTGTTGCAGCATCTAAATCTGATCCAAACTTTGCGAAAGCTTCTAATTCACGAAACTGTGCTTGATCTAATTTTAATGTTCCAGATACTTTTTTCATTGATTTAATCTGAGCATTTCCACCAACACGAGATACAGAAATACCTACGTTAATTGCTGGACGAACACCTGAGTTAAATAAATCTCCATCTAAGAAAATTTGACCATCTGTAATAGAAATTACATTGGTTGGAATATAAGCAGATACATCTCCAGCTTGAGTTTCAATAATAGGTAAAGCTGTTAAAGAACCTCCACCTTTTACAATTGACTTTAAAGTGTCCGGTAAATCGTTCATTTCGCTAGCAATCTTGTCATCATTGATCACTTTTGCTGCTCTTTCTAATAATCTAGAGTGAAGATAAAATACATCTCCAGGATATGCTTCACGTCCTGGCGGTCTTCTCAATAATAAAGAAATTTCACGATACGCAACTGCCTGCTTAGATAGATCATCGTAAATAATTAGTGCTGGTCTACCGGTATCTCTAAAATATTCTCCAATTGCTGCTCCAGCAAATGGCGCATATACTTGCATTGCTGCTGGATCTGATGCATTTGCGGCAACTATTGTTGTGTAAGCTAAAGCGCCTCTTTCTTCTAGCATATTTGCAATTCCTGCAACAGTAGATGCTTTTTGACCAATAGCAACATAGATACAGTACACTGGCTGTCCTGCATCATAAAATTCTTTTTGATTTAAGATGGTGTCTAACGCTACAGTAGATTTCCCTGTTTGACGGTCTCCAATGATTAACTCACGCTGACCTCTACCAACAGGAATCATTGCATCGATAGATTTAATACCTGTTTGTAATGGCTCTGTTACTGGCTCACGATAGATTACCCCTGGCGCTCTTCGCTCTAAAGGCATTTCATACGTTTTACCCTCTACAGGACCTTTACCGTCAATTGGGTTTCCTAAAGTATCAACAACTCTTCCAACGATTCCTTCACCTGCTCTTAAAGAAGCAATTCTTTCAGTACGTTTTACTGTTGACCCTTCTTTAATAGAAGTTGATGCCCCTAGTAAAACAACTCCAACGTTGTCTTCTTCAAGGTTTAATACAATCCCTTCTAATCCGTTTTCAAACTCAACTAACTCACCGTATTGTACATTAGAAAGACCGTAAACACGGGCAATACCATCTCCAACTTGTAGAACACTTCCTACCTCTGCCAATGATGCATTTGCATCAAAATTTGTTAATTGTTGTTTTAAAATTGCTGAAACTTCAGCTGGTTTAATTGCTGCCATCTTTTAGATTTTGATGTAGATTTAAATTTTTGGAATATAATGACTGTTGTCAAATTCCTTTCTTAATTCATTTAAATGATTAGAGATACTTGCGTCGTATTGCACATCTCCAACCCGTAAAATAAACCCTCCTAAAATAGACGGATTTACAATATTTTCTAAGCTAGCTTTGTTATTGGTTAGTTCAACAATTTTTGCCATTACCTTAGTTTCTAATTCTGTTGTTAATGGAATTGCTGTTGTAACCTTTGCTACCTGGATGCTCTTTGAATAATCATATATGATTGAATATTGTTTGGCTATGGATAGCAACATATTCATTCGTTTATTTTCTTGTAACAAATCAAAAATCCCTAAAGAAATAACATGTATTTTATCAGAAAATATTTTGATGAGAGCGTTTTTCTTATCAGAAGACTTGATTACTGGACTTTTTAGCATAATTTCCAAATCAAGATTCTCAGAAATAGTGGATGCAATTAACTGCATATCTGCATTTACTTCTGTCTCAACCGATTTCTCTTTGGCTAGATTCAAAATTGCTTTTGCGTAACGTAATGCGGGTCTTGCGTCTTTCATTCTTTTACTTTAAAGTAACTTCTTTTAAAATTCCTTCAACTAGTTTTAGCTGTTCTTCTTTAGAAGTTAATTCTTTTTTAATCACTGTTTCTGCAATGCCAATAGATAAGTCTGCTACTTGCTTTTTTAATTCAGCTAAAGCTGCTTGTTTTTCCTGTTCTATAGACGCCTGTGCGTTTTCAATGAGTTTGGACGTTACCTCTTTTGCTTCTTCTTTTGCATCAGAAATCATTTTGTCTTTAATCTCTCGTGCGTCTTTCATTAATGCATCTCTTTCTGCTCTAGCATCTTTTAATAACTGTTCGTTGCTAGCATTTAAATTTTGCATTTCCTTTTTAGCATCTTCTGCTGAAGCTAAAGCATTTTTAATTCCTTCTTCTCTTTCATTAACAGAATCAAGTATTGGTTTCCAAGCAAACTTTTTTAATAAAAGAACCAATCCTACAAAAAGAATCAGTTGCCAAAAAAACAATCCAACAGAAAAATCTCCGATTAATTTATCCATAATATCTAATGTATACTGTTTTTAAATATTTTTTGTTTAATGTGAGTAAAAAGTCATAGCCAACCGCTATGACGTTTTACTCTAAAATGTTAGCTTATACTGCAAATAATGCAGCAAATCCAATACCTTCAATTAAAGCCGCTGCAATAAGCATCGCTGTTTGGATCTTCCCAGTCGCTTCTGGCTGACGAGCAATTGCTTCCATTGCTTTTCCTCCAATTTGACCAATACCGATACCAGCTCCGATTACTACTAATCCTGCTCCGATAAAATTTAAACCTGTCATAATATATATTTAAAATTAAAAAATTCTTTTTGTTGATCTCAACTTAATGATGATCGTGTTCTTCTACTGCCGACCCAAAATAAAGAGCAGACAACATTGTGAAAATATAGGCTTGTAAAGCCGCTACTAATAATTCTAGTATTCCTAAAACCATGGCCAATAAAAATGACAATGAACCACCCAACCAATTTTGAGCAATAAAAATCATTCCTAAAATACTCATCAATACTATGTGCCCTGCGGTAATGTTTGCATACAAACGAATCATTAAAGAAAATGGCTTGATAAAGGTTCCTAACAATTCAATTGGCATTAATATAAATTTCATAGGCGTAGGAACTCCTGGCATCCAAAAAATGTGTTTCCAGTAATCTTTTTTAGCCGTGGCAGTTGTAATGATGTAAGTAATGATTGCCAAACAAAATGTAATGGCAATATTATTGGTAACATTTACCCCTAACGGAGTTAGCCCTAATAAGTTAATAATCCATATGAAGAAAAATACCGTTAGTAAATAACTCATATATCTTTTATAATGCTTTTCGCCAATATTAGGTCTGGCGATATCATCTCGAATATAAATCACCAATGGTTCTAATAAACGACCCACTCCTTTAGGCATAGACTCGTTATTTTTATAGGCTTTTGCCATACGGCTAAACATAAAAAACATGAGTAAGCCAACCATCATCACTGTAAAGACATTTTTTGTGATAGAAAAATCTAATGGCTTACTATTTGTTGCGTGATGATCTGCATCATAAGTTATGGTTCCTGCAGCATCTGTTTTATATATTTTACCGTGATCTAACTTGTAATAATTTTCTCCAGATTTTGCAATGGTTTCACCGTGGTGAAACTTTGAAGACATGAAAACGTTTAATCCATTATCCCATAAAATAACCGGCAAGGGAAATCCAACATAAACATGCTCTCCACTATCACTTGTATAAGAAAACAAGCTAAAATCGTGTGAATCTAAAAGGTGATGAGGAATATACTCTTCTACTTCTTTTTCTCTTTGCTCTATTGTCTTTTCAGTTCCATGAGCTTTTTCTTCTTTAATTTTATCATTATCACTTGCAAATGATACAATTGAAAATAAAAAGAATACTAGGGTTAACGCTTTTACTGTTATTTTTCTATGCATTTCACTCTTAATAATAGTGGCTTAAAAATCGATGCAAATGTAAGTCTTTCTCATAAAAAGAAAAACTATTTTAAAATTTATTTTAATAGGCTTTGCATAGGAAGTTATAAGGGTTTATTATTGAATATTGTTTAGCCATTTTGATAGGCTAAAAATCTCTATTGTGTGCGTAAAAAAGTAAGGAATAAAGAACGTAAAAAACTCTGCTTTTGAAATAAGGCCATCGGCATAAAATGGTTTGTATAAAAATAAAATAAATAGTCCAAATTTGATGACGCTCCCAAATAGAAAAATAAATCCTAACTGATTTTTAAATTTATTTCTCAAAAGGAAAAGCATTAAAAAAATTATAATTGCTGATGCAACATTAATGACATAAGAAAAAACAATCTCATTATTAAAAAGAGGAGATTCTAAGGTGTTTAAAATATAAAGGTGTATCACAAAAACGAATGCTGTGAATACTACTAACCTTACTAAAAATTTTATAAGTATGGGGTTCATTAAGAATTGATCCTGTTCAATTGTTTAACCGTAAGATACAGTGAAATTCCAACACCAACCAAAGTGCAAATTATAATATAGGCTCTGTCTCCATTGTTGTAAGTACCATCTAACCATTTTCCTAATGATACAAAAAGATAAATTGTTGCCCCCATTTGAAAAGCAACCCCAGTAAGTATCATCGCATTTTTAAGCGGTTTTCTCGGAGAGTTTTTGCTGCTCATTAGGCTTGTTAAGTTCTTTAATTGCACCTCTCATAGAACAAGATGCATTAAATGTTGCCCCTGGCTCTACAGAAAGTTTACCGATAACTACATCTCCTGAAATAATAGCGGTTGCTTTAATAGTAAGTGTTTCTTGTACAAGTAAGTCTCCTGAAAATTTCCCTTCTATATCCGAGTTTACAGCGTCTATTTTTCCTTTTACGGAACCCGAAACCCCAATAATAACACGGCCTTTTGTTTTGATGTTTCCTTCTAAAGTTCCGTCTATTCTAAAATCTCCTTCAGAAATAATATCTCCAATAATAGCGGTGTTTTTTGCAACTACATTTATTTCCATGACCTTCGGTTTTTGTGTTTTTTCTTTATTGTTGAACATAGACGTTTTTATTTAAGTCTTTTCATAATTTCCAAGGCTTTTTTACCTTGCTCTGTTTGCGGATAACCTACCGCAACTTTCTCTAGGGCAACAATATACGAATCTTTATTTTGATATTTTCCTATCGCATATGCTTTTAATAACTCAAATTTAGAAATTAAAATAGACCCTTCTTCAAGAGTAGGAATTGTCATGTCTATGAAACAAATAGTCTCTTCAAAAGAATTGTCTTTATACAAATGATATGCTATTTCGTATACCTCGGAGTCTAGGTCTATCTTTATTTCTTTTGAAAGCTCTATTTCTGGATTCAAAATAATTTTTGCAAAAGGAGATTCGGGATAGTTGTCTAAAATATAGTTTTTATATGTGACTGCTTTTGAGTTGTTTGAAGAAGAGTACAATTCAAATAAATGATAGTTTGCAGGTAAAATTAGTTCTTTATCCGGTGATGAAACTAGGAGCCTTTCTAGATTTGATATTGACTTAGGTTTGTTTTTAAATTGTTCTTTATAAATTAAACCCAGCTCAAAAAGAGCCGTATTTCTGTCGTAAACTAAAGAATCTATTTCCTTACTTGTTGAAGGAACTGTTTCTAAATAAGTTGAAAGTTCATATCGTGCTATTTTTTGATTCTCTCCAGCCTCTTTTGCAACAACGTCTGAAGAAATAATTGATTTATCGGATATTCTCCAGTTATCTTCTAAAGGCCTATTGCCCCAAACTCTTTTAAACTCCCCTTTTCCAAAACCTAACGATTGTGTGTTATAAAAATACCACTTACCTGCACTATCAATTGATAATGAGCTGCCTCCAAAAGAACTCCCAAAAGATAGGGCGTTCAATTTTTTCTGGGCTAGCGCTTCGTCTTCTTTTTTAATTTTATTGATATACTCCTGAAAATATTCTTCTAATGCTTCTTTTGGCATTGATGCTAATAAAAGAATGCTATCATTTCTTTGAAGTAACTTTTCATTTTTTGTAAGTGTTGTTAAGTTCCTAGAACGCCTTTCTATTCTTTTTATTCTTAAATTTTGTTTGTTTTCTGCTACTTTTAAGATACTATCATAATAAGCACTAGCTGTTACATAGTCTAAATTCTTAAAATAAATATTGGCTAACTTTTCATAGCTAAACGTTTTTTGTTTAGCCCCTCCTTGCTTAGCTCGTAATGAGTTGTTATAATTTAAAATCGCAAGATTAATACTATCTTTTTTTTCCTGTAAAACAGCTACTTGATAATAAATTTTATCTAGATAAGGTCTGTTATCTCGGTTTTTAATTAACTTATTATATCGTTCTATAATTGCTGATGAACTAGAATCTGAAACTGAATTTTTAGCTAATTCTATCTCGGCGTGAACTCTAAACTTATAAGGAGCTTGTTTAAAGTTAATTAGTTTTTTAAAAACAATAGAAGCAGTATCTTTTATTCCGTCTAAGCCATACAACTGACCTAAAACGAATAAGTTTCTAGCTTTTTGAACCTTGTTTTTTGAAGTCTCTGTGGCCTGCCATAAATATTTTCTTACTAATTCTATAGTATCTGCTTTGCTGTAGGCCATGGCCAAGGTGGTAGCTGCCTCTTCTCTTATTAGATCAGATAAATCTGGCTTCCTAAGAAGAATTTCTAGTGTTTCTATCGCTAATTCTTCATTCTCTAATCTAATATGAGCCTTGGCTCTCCAAATTTTTGTTTCGTTAAGTAAACTTGCGTTTGGGTAATTGGCAATGATATAGTTATACGCATCTATTGCTGGAATAAAACGCTCTGTGTAGTATCTAGATTTTCCTAGCAACAAATAAGCATCGTCTATTTTTTTGTTGCGTTCTTTTCCATAAATATTCATGGAATGTTTTTGAATTGCTTTTACTGCTTTTTGCTCTGCAATATCAAAAGGTGTTAAAGACTCTTCTTGTTCTGGGCTTTCCTGAAACCCTTTCCCTAGTTTATTTGATGAGGAAGACAGTTTTGGAACTCTAAACTTTTTATTTTTAAATGTTAGAGGCTCTATGGGTAGTAATTCAAAAAAATCATCTTCATACGATGCATTGATCTCTTGAAGCCCTTCATTAAAAGCAACACCTCCATTGTATAAAATGTTATATTGGGTTGTGAGAGCATTGTAATTCCTATTTAAAAAAGCATCTTTCTTTGTACTACAAGAAACGATAAACATTAACGCTCCAAGCAACCCTATTTTTTGACTGTTTTTCATGAATTATAACACTGGTTATTACAACAGATAATCGGTAAATATATTGCAATACAGTGTGTAAAAATAGGAATTAGTTTCTTAAACAGAAAAATAACTCTCTAGCTCTTTTAAGGTTTCTTGAGAAGTTTCAATGTCTTTTACCAAGTGACCTTTATCTAGTACAACAATTCGTTCACAAACCTCAGTTACATGGCTTAAATCATGACTAGATATAAGAACAGTGATCTCTTTGTTATCGGTGAGCGTTTTTAAAATTTTCTTTAACCGTATTTGTGTTGTGGGATCTAAGTTTGCAAAAGGCTCGTCTAACACAACTACTTTTGGATTTCCCATCATGGCAGCCACAATACCTACTTTTTTCTGATTCCCTTTACTTAAGTCTCTTAAATACTTTTTCTTTTCTAAAACCTCATCATTAAAAAACTCATCAAATTGACCTAAAAATTCCTTTATGTCCGCTTTATTAATTCCTCTTAAATCTCCTATGAATTGAAAATACTCTTCGGGGGTTAAGTAACTAATTAAAAAACTCTCATCAATAAAAGAACCTGTAAATGTTTTCCATGATTCACTTTTATGAACAGAAATATCATTATTAATTACCGAACCAGTTGTGGGTCTTATCAAGTCTAATAAAATATTAAACAATGTTGTTTTCCCAGCACCATTATTTCCAACCAACCCAAAACTTTGACCTGTTGGAATCTCAAGAGATTCTAAGTTTAAGACTTCTGCTTTTCCGTATTTTTTCGAAACTGTATTAATTGTAATCATTGTTTTATGTTTAAAAATTATGCTTCTTTCCCAAAAGCGTTAATCATAGCGTATTTATCTTTAATGTATTTTTTTTCAATAAAATTCATAAGCGTGTTTTTAAAAACAAATGCTAAAACACCTACAGAAGCTACCGCTATAAAACCTGAATTATATCCAACAAATGCATCAAATCCCCAAAATAAGAGCATCGGAAACAACATTAAAGGAATAATAACAAGAAATTGTGTAGCGCTTGTTCCTTGCGTATTTCCAAAGGCACTCTTTGTTAAATCTATTCTTTTTCTGTTAAAGGAGCCAGCATACAATAGAAAAAGAGAGTTAAACCCAATATTAAAAATTGCACCAGCAGTAATCATTAAAAAAATATCAGCGCCAAAATACAAATAGGGAAAACTTAGAAGATATAATATAGACGTCATTGAAACCATTAAAACCCACTTAGATTCTAAAAATTTTCGGTATCTAAAACTTTGACTCATTAGCATTTTATAATGAGCACTATCCCATGCTGGTATAAACTGTCCATAATTTAACGTAAACCCACCTGTTATAAATAAGGAGGCAAACATTAGCAATGGTTTCATGTCTTTATAAACATCCGATGTAAAAAAAATCAATCCGTATAATAGCAATAAGAAAGACATTAAAAATACCGTCTTCGTTCTTTTATTTCTCCAAATTAATCGAATGTCATTTTTAATAAAAGGAGCAACATCACCTAGCCTATCTGTCCACGATAAATCTACCGATTTAGCTTCTTCTACTTTTGATGCAATAGCTTCGTCTAAATACACTTGATTTCTTAATTGTTTGAAGTTTAAACGATATAAGGCTGCAACAAGTAAAACACTAATTAAACAATAGAGAGGTGTTGCATAAATAGCATCAAAGAACTGACCTCCAAGTGAAGCTACATCAATAATTTCAAAGTTTTGAAGCCCTACTAAAGTTACTAGTAACCCTATGATTACTGTTAAAGCAATCATGTTTTTATTGATTAAAAAATTTAAAAAATTTGCAGACTGAATAATTAAAATTAAACTAAACAACCAAGCCAAAACCCCTGTTATATCATACCCTTTAATGATTAAAACTACAGAAAATGGAACATAAAAAAATAGTCCTAAAATATTGAAAAAAGAAACGGAAGATTTGCGTAAAACATAATGTACCAAGCTGTCTTTATTTAGAGGCAAAG
>Ga0209119_1000887_pt1 | contig 30426 bp, 31 predicted proteins | sample COG_03_FD_184747 | JGI IMG/M metagenome (GOLD analysis project Ga0209119, IMG submission 184747) | Pelagic Microbial community sample from North Sea - COGITO 998_met_03 (SPAdes) (version 2) | ecosystem: Environmental > Aquatic > Marine > Neritic zone/Coastal water | place: Helgoland, sampling...
CTTTATTTATTGTTTTTTAACGGTCACATGGTACATCCATTTAATTATTTTTTAGATATCAAACCTTCGTTATGGATGTTTCATGTGTCTTTATTTATTTTTTTTAACGGTCACATGGTACATCCAATTAATTATTTCTTTAGGTATCAAACCTTCGTTATGGATGTTTCATGTGTCTTTATTTATTGTTTTTTAACGGTCACATGGTACATCCAATTAATTATTTCTTTAGGTATCAAACCTTCGTTATGGATGTTTCATGTGTCTTTTGTTAATTTTTAAGCTTTACAAAGCGTTGGTCCTTTTTAGGGCTTAGGGTATCGTATTTTGTAAAATAATCTATAAGAACATTTCTAATTTTGTAATTCAAATCATAGAGCGTGTCGCTTTTTTTTAAAAAATACATTCGATCCCCTCCTTTATAAAGATAATCATTGGTTGCTATGTAGTATGTTTTTTCCATGTCAATAGCGTTTCCTCCTATCAATATTTTTTGATAGGTATTGTCAGAATTTAAAACCAATTCTATTCCAGAAATGGGATGGGGTTTTCCAAAATCTTTTAAATAGGTCGTCATTTCCATAACAATAGAACCTTTAAGCGCTACCACAATCACACTGTTTTCAAATGGCATAAGACTAAATGCGGATCGTGTTGTAATAGTTCCTTTAGGCAAAATAGATCTAATCCCTCCATGATTTAATAACACCATATCTAAATTTTCCCCTGTACGACTTTTAAATACAGGTTTAGAAAGCTCAAAAACTGCATCTGCCATCAAGTTTCCAATCGCAGTGTTATAGTCGCCATCATTTTTTGAATAGGTATCCACCGAATAGCTTAAAACCTTATTCATAGATTTGTCAAGATTGACTTTATAAGGGTCAATAATAGCTTCAATATCTTTGTTTGAAGGGAGGTTATCGGATATGATACTATTCTCAGCGTCAATACTCACAAGTTGTTTGGAATTTTCACATGATAAAATCATGGAAATAAACCCAAAAATTTGAATGAATTTATACTTCATTTATATTACATTTGTATTTGTCAATAAAGGTAAATGTTTTTTAAACAACTTAGAACCCTATCTCTTCAAAAAAATATTGCTTTAGTTCTTAAGTCTCGGGTTAAGGACTTTAAAAGTAGTAAGGTCAAATCTATTGGCGTTATTTTTGACCATGCGTCTTACCATGATTATGATTTTTTCAGAAATTTAACGAAAGAATTTGGGTTAAGTGAACACAAAATTAAATTTATTTCTAAAATTAATTTTGATGAAGATAAACCAAATATATATGATGTATTTTTTAGTTTAGAAAATTTTGACTGGTTAGGTCGCCCTAAAAATATGGAGATATCCGAATTTGTAAAACAACCGTTCGACATTTTGATTAGTTATTATAAACACAATCAATTAGATCTAAATTTAATAACATCACGCTCTAAAGCAAATTTAAAAATAGGCCTTACTAACGACGATCCTCGGTTAAATGATCTTATTATAAATATTGAACCTAAAGACACAGACGTTTTTAAAACAGAATTAATCAAATATTTAACCCAACTAAATAGGTTATAAAATGAATACATTAATTGGAACTGGAGTTGCACTAATTACTCCATTTAAACCAAACCAAAGTATAGACCATCAAGCCTTAGCAGCGATCGTAGAGTTTAACATCTCAAATGGTGTTGATTATTTAGTGATTTGTGGTACCACAGGAGAGAGTGTAACCATTACACCCACCGAAAAAAAAGAGATTGCACAAACCGTTATTAACACGAGTAGAGGCCGCGTGCCTTTGGTAATAGGCATAGGAGGGAACAATACAGTGGCTGTTGTCGATGAATTACAGTCAACAGACCTATCGCCATTTGCAGCTATTCTGTCGGTAGCTCCGTATTACAGCAAGCCAACACAGGAAGGGTTTTATCTGCATTTTAAGGCAGTCGCAGAAGCATCAACAATTCCCGTAATTTTATATAATGTTCCGGGTCGAACTGCAAAAAATGTAGAAGCATCTACGGTTTTAAGACTAGCCAATGACTTTAAGTCCATTGTAGCTGTTAAAGAAGCTGGAAACAATATGGAACAATATTTAGAATTAATTAAACATAAACCAGCTGATTTCTTAGTGATATCAGGAGATGATGATTTGGTGCTTGGTGTAACTTTAGCAGGGGGCTCAGGCGTTATTTCTGTAATCGGACAAGCCTTTCCTAAAGAATTCTCTCAAATGATTCAATGGGGTTTAGAGGGAAATCTTGAAGATTCTCGCAAGATGGAAGCCCGTTTAATGCCTATTATAAATTTGATATTTGAAGAAAATAATCCAGCAGGAATAAAAGCAGTGTTTAAACATCTTGGGTATTGCCAAGATTCTGTGCGTTTACCACTAGTGCCTGCTACAGAAGCATTACAATCCAAAATAGCGACCTTCATAGCTCAGTTTTAGTTAAATATTACTTAAACATTTAGTACAAGGATTTAAACCAATTAATTTAGCCTGAATAATAGTTTTTTAAATCCGTTATAAATCCGTAATTTTGCCCACATTCTTAAATAATTTATGAAGAATTTTATATACATTTTAATTATAACATTTTCAATAAACTCTTGTAGTGAATACCAGAAGGTATTGAAAAGTGAAGATATTGCTGCTAAGTTTAAATTAGGAACGGAACTTTTTGAGGCTGGTAAGTTTGCAAAAGCAAACCGAATTTTTGTACAAATTGTCCCTAAATACAGAGGGAAGCCGCAAGCACAGAAATTGATGTACATGTATTGTAGAACGTTTTATGAAACAAGAGATTACTACACTGCTAATTATCAAATGGAACGTTTTGTAGATGCGTATCCCAAAAGTGAAAAAGTACAAGAAATTGGATTTTTAGCAGCAAAAAGCTACTATAAACTTTCTCCTCTATTTTCAAAAGACCAAACAGAAACGGTTGAGGCCCTAGAAAAACTACAATTATTCATCAATACCTATCCGCTATCTGAGTATTTAGACCAGGCAAATACACTAGTAAAAGAATTAGTTGATAAGCTCGAAAAAAAGGCATTTAGTGTAGCTTTACAATACAACAAAACTGGGCCATACCACCGAGATTATAATTCTGCCATTACGGCCTTAGATAATTTTCTAATCGAATTCCCTGGTTCTTCTTACAAGCAAGAGGCCATGTATTATAAATTTGATTCTGCATACCAATTGGCTATTAATAGTGTAGAATGGAAACAATCTGAAAGAACTGAAAAAGCAATATCATATTATAATTCCTTATTGTATGCTTTCCCAGAGACGAAAGACAATGAAAATATTCAGAATATGTACCTGGCCTTAAAATCAATTCAAACTAATTCACCAACGACTAAAAGTTAATATTCATTATGGATTTAAAAAAAGTAAATGCACCCGTAAATACAGAAACGTATGATCGTAATAAAGTAGATGCACCAACGCAAAATATTTATGAAGCGATTTCTGTAATTTCTCGAAGAGCGGAACAAATCAACACGGATATCCGAAGAGAATTGATTGACAAGCTCGAAGAATTTGCTACATTCAATGATAGCTTAGAAGAAGTGTTTGAAAATAAAGAACAAATTGAGGTGTCTAAATTTTATGAACGCCTACCAAAGCCACATGCTTTAGCAGTTCAAGAGTGGTTAAATGAGAAAATTTATTACCGTAATGTGGAGGAAGATTCTCTAGAAAAATAAAAAATGTCTATTCTACGCGGTAAACATATTCTTCTAGGAATTACTGCCGGGATTGCTGCGTACAAAACAGCCTCCCTTGTTAGATTATTTGTCAAAGCTGGTGCCCATGTCAAAGTTATAATGACACCAGCTGCGAAAGACTTTATCACACCTCTTACACTTTCTACACTTTCTAAAAACCCTGTAATTTCAACCTTTACAGACGAGACAGACGATAATGCGGTTTGGAACAACCATGTGGAACTTGGATTATGGGCTGATTTATTTGTTGTGGCTCCTGCCACAGCAAACACACTCTCAAAGATGGCATCAGGTAATAGTGATAACTTTCTTGTTGCCACTTATCTCTCTGCGAAGTGCCCTGTCTATTTTGCACCAGCAATGGATTTGGATATGCATAAACACCCTTCCACCAAAGCGTCTCTAGCAACCCTTCAATCTTTTGGAAACATTGTAATTCCTGCAACTTCTGGAGAGTTAGCTAGTGGGTTAGTAGGCGAAGGAAGAATGGCTGAGCCAAAAGAAATCATTGATCACATAGAGTTGCATGTTTTAGGGAAATTACCTTTGTATGGGAAAACAGTCCTTGTGACTGCCGGTCCTACGTATGAAGCTATTGATCCTGTGCGTTTTATTGGAAACCACTCAAGTGGTTTAATGGGGTTTGAGATTGCTAATAACGCGGCACTACTAGGAGCAGAGGTTATTCTTATAACAGGGCCAACACATTACAAAACAAAAGATTCACGTATTAAAACAATAGCAGTTGTCAGCGCAGAGGAAATGTATACCCAAGCGCATACCTATTTTAAATCTGTAGATATTGCTATAGCTTCTGCTGCGGTAGCTGACTATAAGCCCAAAAATGTAGCGACTTCCAAAATAAAAAAGGCATCTCTAACGTTATCCTTAGAATTAGAAAAAACAAAAGATATTTTAGCATCGCTTGGGAAAATCAAAACCCATCAACTATTAGTAGGCTTTGCACTAGAAACAAATGACGAAATCTCCAACGCGATAAAGAAATTGAAATCTAAAAATTTAGATTTAATTGTACTAAATTCGTTAAACGACACTGGAGCAGGATTTGGTGGTAAATCAAATAAAGTCACCCTTATTGATAAAGAATTAGTCCAAACAGAATTTTCACTTAAATCAAAAACCGAGGTCGCCCAAGATATAATGAACGAACTTTTAAATCAAATCAATGCGTAGATTAGTTATTTTATTTTCTTTTTTTATTTCAATTTATGGTAGTGCTCAGGAACTTAATTGCACGGTTGTTGTCAATGCGCAACAAACAGGTAATGAGAATGTTCAGGTATTTAAAACGCTTGAGAAACAATTGAATGAATTTATAAACAATACACGCTGGACCAACAAGACGTTTAAAACTCAAGAACGTATAGAAAGCAGTATGGTTATTACCATTCAAGACTATCAGTCCGACATGTTTCAAGCATCAATTCAGGTGCAATCGGCGCGTCCGGTTCATAATTCATTTTATGCGAGTTCAGTATATAATTTCAACGACAAAGACTTTAATTTTAAATATTTAGAGTATCAAAATTTAAATTTTAATTCCACCCAGTTTGAATCCAATTTAGTATCTGTTATTGCTTTTCATGTGTATATGATTTTAGGAATGGATGCAGACACGTTTGAACTTAATGGAGGTGATACTTATTACAAACAAGCGCGTGATATTGTTAATTATTCGCAACAAAGTAACCCAGTAGGGTGGCAACCACCATCAGGAGGTGATCAGACGCGAAGTGCACTTATCAGTAATGTGTTATCGCCAAGTTTTAAAGAGTTTCATTCCGTATTATTAGCATACCACCTACAAGGCTTAGATCTGATGGCTGATAACGTAAAGGAAGGGAAAACAGGAATTTCTAATGCACTCACCCAATTAGGAACTCTTCATAGTAGACGCCCAAATTCATTTTTGCTACGCGTATTCTTTGATGCTAAAGCAGATGAAATCACGGATGTATTTTCTGACGGACCCAAGGTAAATATTTCAGAACTTGTTTCTACACTTTCTAAGATTGCACCTACTTATTCAAGAAAATGGCGAGATATAAAGTTTTAAATATTTTTTGAATTCATTTCAAATTAGTTTAATAGAAAGTTTATCTTAGTTCCAATAAATATAACAACAACTTGCTTTCAGAACTATCCATAAAAAATTATGCTTTAATTGATGCTCTAGAGGTTCAATTTGAATCAGGGTTTACCAGTATTACCGGAGAAACGGGGGCAGGTAAATCTATTTTATTGGGCGGTTTGGCATTGGTTCTTGGCAAGCGTGTCGATTTTTCTAACATCAATGATCCGAATCAAAAATGTGTTATTGAAGCGAGTTTTAATATTGAAAATTTTAATTTAAAATCATTTTTCGAAGAAAATGATCTCGATTTTGAGACCCTTACTATTTTAAGGAGAGAGATTTTGCCTTCTGGTAAATCAAGAGCTTTTGTAAATGATTCTCCCGTAAATCTTGGGGTATTAGCGGCGCTAGGAACTCAGTTAATTGATATTCATTCGCAACAACAAACACAAGAACTCACTAATGATGATTTTCAGTTTCAAATCATTGATGCTTTAGCTAAAAACAGTACGGATATAGACACCTATCAACAGCTGTTGAAGTCCTATAAAACCACTCAAAAACAACTAAGCGACTTAGTAGCGTCTAAACTAAAAGCCGAAAAAGAACAAGATTATCAGTCTTTTTTATTAAATGAATTAACGGAAGCGAAACTTCAAGGTATCGATTTAGAAGCCCTTGAGCTCGAGTATAATACCCTGAACAATGTAGAGTCCATTCAAGTAGAACTTGCTCTAGCCAACCAAATTATAAGCACCGAAGATTTGGGTGTCGCTTCGAACCTTAGCACTTTAAAACAAGTAGTTCATAAGTTGTCAGGCATAGCGTCGGTTTACAGTCCTTTATCCGATCGTATAGAAAGTGTGTCTATCGAATTGGATGATATCTTTAGTGAGATAGAAACTGAACAATCCAAGCTAGAAGTCAATCCCAGTCGGTTACAAGAAATTGATAGCATCCTTCAAATGGTTCATAATTTATTTACTAAACATACAGTGAATTCACTGGAAGGACTTATAGAAATTGAAACACATTTAGCCACACAGTTGGATACTCTAGCTTCTTTAGAAGATACAATAGTAGCTACGGAAAAATCGTTGGAAACAATTGTAAAACAACTCGATAAGCTTGCGGAAACGATACAGAAACAACGTTTAAAAGTACTTCCAGATTTAATCAAACAATTAGAAGTTATTCTAACAGATTTAGGAATGCCTAATGCCCGATTCAAAATCCTATTAAATCCATCAGATACATTTTTATATAATGGTAAAGATCATCTGGAATTTTTATTTACGGCCAATAAAGGTGCTTCATTTTTGCCGCTCAAAAAAGCAGCCTCTGGCGGTGAGTTGTCAAGAATTATGTTGGCCATCAAATCGGTATTGTCTAAATATCAACAATTACCTACCATCATGTTTGATGAAATTGACACTGGTGTTTCAGGAGAAATAGCGCATAAAATGGGCGATATTATGAACCAGATGAGTGCCTACATGCAAGTATTTTCAATCACGCATTTACCACAAATAGCAGCCAAAGGACAAGTTCATTTTAAAGTTTTTAAACAAGATATTAAAGATACTACAGTGACTTCTCTTAAAAAATTATCACAACAGGAACGCATTGATGAGATTGCGCAAATGCTTGGTGGTAAAGAATTATCAGCATCGGCGATCGCCCATGCGAATCAGTTATTGAATTAATGTTATATTTGCCCCAGAAATTAAATAAAAATCGACACTTAAATATATTATTATGTCTTACAATTTACTAAAAGGAAAACGCGGAATTATTTTTGGAGCTTTAGATCCCAATTCAATTGCATGGATCACAGCCGAGCGTGTTCATGAAGAAGGCGGTACGTTTGTATTGTCCAACGCACCCATTGCAATGCGTATGGGACAGATTGATGAATTGGCTAAAAAAACGGGCTCTCAAGTGATTGCGGCGGACGCCACTTCTATTGAAGATTTAGAGAATTTAGTGCAACAATCTATGGAGATTTTAGGGGGTAAACTTGATTTTGTACTCCACTCCATTGGGATGTCAATTAATGTAAGAAAAGGCCGTCCTTATACCGATCAAAAATATGATTGGACGCAAAAAGGAACCGATGTTTCAGCGATGTCTTTTCACAAGGTCATGCAAACATTATATAAGCATGATGCCATGAACGAATGGGGAAGTATTGTAGCGCTTACCTATATGGCAGCTCAACGTGTATTTCCAGATTATAATGACATGGCAGATAACAAAGCATATCTAGAAAGTATCGCCAGAAGTTTTGGTTATTTCTTTGGTCGTGACAAAAATGTTCGTGTCAATACCATCTCACAATCGCCAACGCCTACCACTGCTGGTAAAGGCGTAAAAGGATTTGATGGCTTTATTGCTTATGCCGATAAAATGTCGCCATTAGGAAATGCGACCGCTTTGGATTGTGCTAATTATACGGTCTCTCTATTTAGCGATTTAACCAAGCGTGTGACTCTTCAAAACCTGTTTAATGATGGCGGTTTTAGTAATATGGGTGTCAGTGATGCAGTGATGGATACATTTACAGAAGACAAGTAACTACCTCACATTTATAATATACCTAAACCCATAGTTTTGCTGTGGGTTTTTTTATACCACATCAACTTACTACAATTCAATCACTTTGTGTAACTTTGTCACTATGATTGCAAGTGATTTTTCGTTTATCATTCCTGTTTTTAACCGTCCAGAAGAAATTAGAGAACTTCTAGAAAGCTTTTGTGCCTTAGAATCGCCTAAGACATTTGAAATTGTCATTATTGAAGATGGCTCTACTTTAGACTCAAAACGTATTGTTGATCAGTTTAAAGACACTCTTAAAATCAGCTACTACGCCAAAGAAAACACAGGGCCTGGACATTCCAGAAACTACGGTATGGAACGCGCTAAAGGCCGTTATTTTATTATTTTAGATTCGGATTGTATACTTCCGCCACTATATTTAGAAGCCGTTATTTCTAAATTTAATACGCAGTATGTAGATGGGTTTGGAGGGCCAGATGCTGCCAAAGATTCCTTTACAGATCTCCAAAAAGCGATTAATTTTTCGATGACATCTTATATGACTACGGGCGGAATTCGCGGTGGAAAAATCTCTGTTGAAAATTATGAACCCCGAAGTTTCAATATGGGGATTTCTAAAGAAGCCTTTCAAGCTACAGGAGGCTTTGGACGTATTCATCCAGGAGAAGATCCCGATTTATCAATTCGACTCAAAGAAATGGGCTATCAATTACACCTCATACCCGAAGCCTTTGTATTTCATAAACGCCGCATATCCTTGGAAAGTTTTTATAAACAAGTCAATAAATTTGGACAAGCGCGTCCTATCCTTAACAAATGGCATCCACAGTCCAAACGTTTGACCTATTGGTTCCCAACACTTTTCGCCTTAGGTTTTGTGGGAAGTAGCCTGTTCGCGATACTCGGGTTTTATGGGTTTTTGATGCTATATGGACTGTATTTTTTAGCGGCTATGATTGGTGCTTTTCGTGCTTCAAACAGCAGTATTGTGGCTATTTTGGTACTGCCTGCTGTTGCGATTCAGTTTTTTGGATATGGCTTTGGATTTTTGAAAGCCACCCTAAAACTAGGACTTTCATCTAAAAATGAAACACTCTTGTTTCCTAATTTATTTTTCAGAGCACAATGATAAAAAAAATTAAACATATAAAATCTAACATAGTTCAGGGAAAACGTTTAAATGTATTTGTGTTGTTCTTGTTTTTGTCGTTTCTAATTTCATTACTCGTAAAGTTGTCAAACACCTATACGCAAACGCTCAAATTTGAATTGCAACCAATGCTGTTAAAATCGAATGAAGTACTATTGTCAAAGGATTCCAAGAAAATTAATATTACACTCTCAGGAACAGGTTTTGAGCTCCTAAAATATTATATAAAGACGCCCAAAATTGAAGTTAATTTTTCGCAATTAAATAAAAATAAAGCCCATTATTTTTGGACGGAACGGAGTCAGTTTGAAAACATAATCAACTATTTTGATGCAAAAATTTCCTTAAAATCAATCAATCCCGATACTATTTTATTTCCTTATGATCGTCAGTTTATAAAAAGAATCCCCGTAGAAATTTTTGTAAACCCAAGCTTTGCTGTTGGATTTGATTTAGTACAACCATTTCGATCAGAACCAGATTCAATCACCCTTATGGGGCCTGAGTCTATCCTAAAATCAATGACAGCTATACGCACTAAGACCACGAATTTTACAGATATTAATTCAAATATTGATAAATCAGTTGCGTTGAGCATCTCCAATAATAGCAATCAGCTTACGTATTCACACCAAAAAGTCAGAGTAATTGCTGAGGTTGAAAAATTTACAGAAGGCAGTGTTAGTGTCCCTGTCACAGTAGTCAATGTGCCAGAGCATTTAGCTATTAATTTTTTTCCAAAGGAAATTTTGGTCACATTTTACACCACTCTAAAAGCTTATAATAGTATTGATGCGCGTCAATTTTCTGTAGAATGTGATTTCAATTCATTAACGATAAATAGTAATTATTTAAAACCTGTTTTGGTAAGCCAACCAACAACGATCAAAACAGCTAAATTAAAAACAACTGAATTCGAATACGTAATAACGCCTAAAAATGACTAAAGTTGTAGGGCTTACTGGAGGAATTGGTGGTGGGAAAACCACTGTATCACAAATGTTTAAAACATTGGGTGTCCCTGTTTTTAACTCTGATGAAGAAGCGAAAATGTTGATGAATAATTCTAAAGTTATTAAACAAAATATAAATCAGTTATTGGGAGAAGAAAGCTATAGAAATGGGATATTAAATAAGCAATATATCGCTAAAAAGGTATTTAATAATAAACCATTATTAAAAGAATTAAATGCCATAGTACATCCTGTAGTTGCTGCAACCTTTGATAGATGGGTGTCAACACAGACTGCTCCATACGTCATAAAAGAAATTGCTATTTTATTTGAAACGAAATCTCAAAGTCTTTTTGATTTCATTATAACGGTTACTGCACCTCTTGATATGCGTATTCAACGAGTCATAAAAAGAGATCTAAAATCTAAAAAAGACGTTGAGTTAATTATTGAAAATCAATTACCTGACTCAGAAAAAATAAATAATTCTCACTATGTTATTGAAAATTTAACCCGTTTGACAACAGAAAAAAATGTACTAGAAATTCACAATAAAATTCTAGATAAAATAATTGAAACATAAAATTCAACACTTTTGTTAAGCTAAGGTTAAAAGGAATTTTAACATAATTTAAATTCTTAAATTTGAGAAATGAATAAAAAACTGTTCACGTTATTGGTCATTCTGATGAGTTTATCACTTATCGGAATTATTTTTGTCCAAGCCTATTATATTAATAATTCGCTTGAAACAAAAGAAGAACAATTCACATTTAATGTAAAAAAAGCATTAACGTACACCACCAATCAAGTTGCTGATATCGAATACAAAAAATATGTCAAGGCGCTCAATAAGATTATTTCAGAAGGAAAGGAGCCCGACACGACAGCCATTCGTAGTATTACTGTTTACAAGCAAGATAATAACACCAATCAAATAATTATATATAATACAGGAATTCTTGAAGAAAACTTCAAAGTACCGTCTCTTATTGATTTAAATATTGACAGCCTTGGTTTGAGTAGCTTCAGAGGCAAAACAACCACTAAAATTTATGATAATAATAGTTTTGGAGGGGATCTAATTTCGACTACAGAGCAGTCCTTTGAGAAAGTTCTCAATATGGACAAGTTGCAAAAGGCTACTTTTGAATCTCAGTATAAATCTGAAATTAAAAACACACCAATTCATCAACGAGTATCTTCAGCAGGTATTCAAAAATTATTACTCAAAAAGTTAAAAGAAGATAGTATTGATATTGGTTTTGAATTTGCTATTTTTCATAATGGGATTGGCACTAAAATTCAATCCGAAAACTTTGATCAGTCCCTAGTTCCAACGATTGGAGCCCCTATTTTTTTAGATGATAATGACGAAAGTAATTTTAAACTTTTTATTAATTTTCCCGAACGTGAAAAATTCATTATTTCTTCAATTATTGGCGTTACGCTATTATCAGTATTATTTACGTTGATTATTATTATCGCTTACACAAGTGCATTGTATCAATTGATTAAACAGCGAAAAATATCTCAAATGAAATCCGATTTCATTAACAATATGACACATGAATTTAAGACGCCTATTGCGACTATAAATTTAGCGTTAGATGCCATTAAAAACCCACAAATTATTAACGATCAAGAAAAGGTTAAGCGCTACCTACAAATGATTAAAGAAGAAAATAAACGCATGAATGCTCAAGTTGAAAATGTGTTGCGAATTTCTCAACTTCAGAAAAAACAACTTAATATTAGTAAAGATCGTTTAAAACTTCACGATTTAATTGAAGATGCCATCACGCATGTAGAGCTTATTGTAGAGGATAGAAGTGGATATATTAAGACGCATTTTAATGCTGATAAATCATCTATTTTAGCCAATGAAACATACTTTACTAACGTGATTGTCAATATTTTAGATAATGCCATAAAATATTCAAATGATGCTCCAAAAATTGATGTGTACACTGAAAATGTAGGGAATAATATTTTATTAAGTGTTAAAGATCAAGGCAAGGGTATGAATAAAGCCGTACAAAAACGTATATTTGAAGAATTCTATAGAGAATATACAGGCAATGTTCATAATGTCAAAGGACATGGTCTCGGATTAGCAAATGTCAAACGGATTGTAGAAAACCATCAAGGAACCGTTTTTGTTGACAGCGAAAAAGGCAGAGGAAGTATATTTACTATAAAATTACCATTAATTGCATAATGTCATGGAAGAAAGTTTAAAAAAAATATTATTAGTTGAAGATGATCCAAATTTCGGAACAGTGCTTAAAGAGTATTTGTCACTAAATGGTTACGAAGTTGTTCACGCCAAAAATGGAATGGAGGGTTTTGAGAAATTTAAAAAAACGGATTATCATTTATGTATTTTAGATGTGATGATGCCTTATAAAGATGGCTTCACGCTCGCCAAAGAAATTCGTGAAAAAAATACTGAAATCCCTATTATTTTTCTGACTGCAAAAGCACTTAAAGAAGATGTCCTTAAGGGCTATAAAGTAGGTGGAGATGATTATTTAAATAAGCCTTTTGATAGCGAAGTACTTCTTATGAAAATCAAAGCGATTATACAACGTAAAACCGTTGATACGCTTGCTGATAGCACACAATTTGAATTTACAATTGGAGAGTTTTCTTTGAATTCTAAATTAAGATTTTTAAGCCATAATAGCGAAAAACCCGCTAAACTATCTCCAAAAGAAAATGAATTACTTCGTTTATTGATTTTACATGAAAATGATTTGATGCCAAGAGAAATTGCGCTGACAAAAATTTGGAGAGACGACAATTATTTTACATCTCGAAGTATGGATGTTTACATTGCTAAATTAAGAAAGTATTTAAAATTAGATCCTAAAGTAGAAATTCTAAATATTCACGGAGAAGGGTTTCGACTGGTGGTCAATAAGTAATTCATTAAAAACCAGCTTTTAGCTGGTTTTTTTTTGCTGATTCTCTAAGTAGCGTACGATCTCTTTCGTTTCTGTATCAAACTTGAACCATTTGGTAGTCATGTCTTTTTTAAACCAAGTGAGCTGACGCTTTGCAAAACGTCGGGTATTTTTTTTAATTTCTGAAATCGCAAATTCTAACGGCCATTCATCACAAAAGTAGTTGAATAGTTCTTTGTAAGCCACTGTGTTAAGTGCATTTAGTCCACGATGTTCAAAAACTGATTTAGCTTCGGACAACAATCCACTCTTTATCATGTTGTCCACGCGTAAATTAATGCGTTCATATATTAAAGAGCGATCAGCGTCTAAGCCAATTGAAATTGTTTTAAAGGGTCTATGTTGCTTGTTTTTGTTTAAAAATGTTGAATAAGCGCTCCCAGTTCCTTTGTATATTTCTAGCGCTCTTATGACTCTATGTGGGTTTGTGATTGCAATTGTTTGATAGCTTTTAGGGTCACATATTTTTAATTCTTCTTGTAGAAACTCTAATCCTTTTGATTCCAGCTCCAAATTGAGTTGTCTTCTTATTTCTGGATCAACATCCGGAAAATCATCAAGACCATTAATAACAGCATCCACATATAAACCAGAGCCACCAACCAAAATGACTACAGATTTAGATTGATATAATTCTTCAAGTTTAGCTATAGCTTCTTTTTCAAAAGCACCCACATTATAAGCGTCTTTTATGGATTTATGATGAATAAAATGATGGGGTGCAGTAGCCAATTCTTTGATTGTTGGCGCAGCAGTTCCAATAGGGATTTCTTTAAAAAATTGACGCGAATCTGCAGAGATGATTTCAGTGTTAAAATGAGTAGCCAATTTAAGACTAAGAGCGGTTTTTCCGATCCCTGTAGGACCTGTAATAGAAATTAGATACTTATTCATCAGTAATTTTATAGCCACATTGATGACAGTATTCTGCTTCATCTTGGTGGTAGGTTTCATTACAGTTTTCACATGCTTGGGTATTGTGAGGGATGAGCTTTTCTTCTGATTTTGTCATTTCTGAAGTCACAATTCCGGTAGGAACTGCAATAATCCCATAGCCTAAAATCATGATTAGAGACGCAATAAATTGACCTAATGCCGTGAATGGGGCAATGTCACCATACCCAACCGTAGTTAGGGTGACGACAGCCCAATAGACACTTCTAGGAATGCTTGTGAAACCACTATCTTTATCTCCTTCAACTAGGTACATGACGGTTCCTAAAATGACACACAACACAATTACAAACGTAAGAAATACGGCTATTTTTGGACGACTACGTTTCAGTGCTTTCCCCAAATTAGCACTTTCTCCAATAAATCTTGTGAGTTTTAAAATCCTAAACACGCGTAATAAGCGTAAGGCTCTTAATGCTATTAAGGAGTGCGTTCCAAAAATAAATAATGAAATGTATTTTGGAATCGTTGATAGTAAATCTATAACCCCGTAAAAACTAAAAATATACGTTCTTGGGTTTTTAACACAAATAATACGTAGAATATATTCTAAGCTGAATAAAATAGTAATAATCCATTCTGAAATATCTAGAAGCGATGCATATTGAGACTCAATACTCTCCACACTCTCTAGCATAACAAGAAGTATACTGACAAGAATTACAATTAAAAGAAGGATGTCAAAGAATTTACCTGCAGGAGTATCAGCTTCATAAATAATTTCATGAACCTTATGTCTCCAATTTTTTGATGGACTTAATTTTGGCATAACTCAAAAATACTAAAAAAGTTTAGTCTTGAAGTTTAATTATTTTTAATCTTTTATGACGCCGCATAAAACTTTGAATGATATGTTGCGCATCCTTATTGTGTTCCATAGGGGTAATGATTGATTTTAAGACGGCTGTTGTATTAATTTGAAAGTTTAAATTAAAATAGGCATACCCTCTAAAAACACCATTTTCAATTAATACGGCACTGCGTTCATCAACATCACGTCCATAGTCGATAAGGATCATATTTTGATTTTTGAATGTATGCGATTCAATGATTGTGAGCACACGTTTATTATAAGTTTCTGTTGGTTCTTCCGAGACACAGGCACCCGCACAAGTTTTAATATCGTACCCAAAACAAGAATTACTAGTTTTATATAATCCACAAAGCTTTTGACACAGTTGATGTTTTTCAACTATTTTGTTTAAAAAACTTTTCCCACTTTCATGATTCGAAAAGGTTGTAATCGGTTTTTGATTGCCCTTTATTTTTTCATTTTTCAAATTAATATAGCCCTCTGTATCTCTAAAACTAAACAATCCGTGCGTAAAAACAGTACGACGCAGAGCACGATTAAGCTTGGGTTTATTTCGTTTTATTTCTTCACTTTCTTTGAGTAGAGCTACTAATTCACTCCCTGTTTCATCGTAGGTGACTGTAGCGACCTCTAATTGAATTTTTTTGGATTTAGGGGTTTGACCCGTAAAATGTTGATTGATTCTACTTTTTATGTTTTTACTTTTACCAATATACACAATCTCTCCATCAGCTTTGTGAATATAATAGACTCCAGTGACTGAAGGTAATTTAGAAATAATATCCGTTAATTTCGGTTCCATCTGATGCTTAGGATCTAGACGAATGGCCGCTTTTATGATTGTTTTTTCCACATCCTTGTCAAGAAGCATTTTAAAAAGCTTAACAGTTGCTGTGGCATCACCTGCTGCTCGATGGCGATCACTAACCGGAATGCCCAATGAACGCACTAATTTCCCTAAACTATAGGAAGGAAGGTCCGGGATTAATTGTTTAGACAGTTCTACTGTACATAAATTTTCACGTTCAAAATCAAATCCTAGACGCCTAAATTCTGTTTTTAAAATTCGATAATCAAACTGTGCATTATGAGCCACCAAAATACAGCCTTCAGTAATTTCTACAATGCGCTTGGCAACTTCATAAAATTTTGGTGCAGAACGCAACATTTTACTATTAATTCCTGTGAGGTTCACTACAAAAGGTTGAATGTCTCGTTCGGGATTAACAAGGCTGATAAATTGATCTATAATTTGGTGACCATCAAATTTATAGATGGCAATTTCTGTCATGCCCTCTTCATTAAATTTCCCCCCGGTGGTTTCTATGTCAACTATTGCGTAAATAATGCTATTTTATTTGGTGTAATTTCGAACTCCAAAGATACTACTTCCAACGCGAATCATGGTACTTCCACAGTCAATCGCTAGTGGATAATCGCCACTCATTCCCATTGAAATCACTGTAAGCTCTGGGTTTATATTTTTTAAGCTGTCAAAAGTAGTTTTTAAGGCTGTAAACTCTTGCTTAATTTGGGTTGTATTGTCTGTAAAACTAGCCATTCCCATGACGCCAACAATTGCAATGTTTTCTAAACTCTTAAAATGATCAGATTTTAACAAATCGTGAGCGTTTTCAGAACTCATCCCAAATTTACTATCTTCTTGAGCGATTTTTAGTTGCAACAAACAGTTGATTGTTCGATCGTATTTTTTTGCTTGTTTATTAACTTCATTGAGTAGTTTCTCGGAGTCAACACCGTGAATCAGATCGACAAACTCAGCCATATATTTGACTTTATTTCGCTGCACATTTCCAATCATATGCCACTGAATGTCTTTGGGCATTTGTTGATGTTTATCAGCCATCTCTTGAATTTTATTTTCACCAAAAATTCGTTGCCCCGATTGGTAAGCATCCATTAAATCTTCTACAGGTTTTGTTTTGGAAACAGCGACTAAGGTAACTTGACTCGGAAGTTGGGACCTAACTTGTAATAAATTGGTTTTTATAGACATAATTATAACTCGTAAATAGTGTTTCCACTTCTTAATTTTGGATAAATAAAGGTGCTTTTCGGAGGCATAACAGCATCTGAATCTGCAATAGCCATTAATTCTTTAGTTTGAATAGGAAATAATCCAAATCCAACCGCAAACGCGCCGCTGTCAACAGCAGCTTTAATTTGCTCTAAACTATTGCTGCCTTGTATATATTCGATTCGTTTATTAGTTCGAATATTTGTAATGCCCAAAATCGGTTCAAGTACTAGTGATTGTAATATATAGGTGTCTAGTTGATTGATTACGACAGTGTTTTTTTTGTATGATGCTCGTAAAGATAAGGAATAAAATGAACCATCAACATACATCGAAATATCGTGTTTTTTGGAACTCTTATAGGGTTTTTTACCTTTGTTTTCTAATTCAAAAACACGACTTATTTTTTCTAAAAAAGTTGTAGTGCTCAAACCATTCAAATCTTTAATAATCCTATTGTAGTCATGTATTTTTAACTGGCTTTCAGGGATTAAATACGTTAAAAACCGATTGTATGATTCTTTTATTGGTGTTTTTGGAGCTGACTTTTTTTCGCGAGCTAAGAGTGCCGAAGATGCAGATCGGTGGTGACCATCAGCAATATACAGTGAAGGAATCTTTTGAAACTCATTTTGAATACTCAGGATATCTTCTAGGTTTTCTACACTCCAAAGCTTGTGAGTTTCATTTTCAGTTGACCAAGAATTAATTGTAGTTGAGTTTAGTTGCCCCCTACGAATACTTGTTTCTAGAACTGAATTATCAGGGTAGGTTAGGAGTACTGGAGCTGCATTGAAGCGAACTGTTTTTAAGTAATTTTTAAAATTATTTTCACGCTTAGAAATTGTTGCTTCGTGTTTTTTGATCACATTAGTATCATAATCTTCTACACTTGCAGTAGCGATTACGCCACAAAATTGAAGACCATTTTCTCGTATTATTTCGTAGATGTAAAACGCCGAGGATGGGTCTTTAATTAGAATTTTTGAAGCTATATATTCTTCATATTTTTTTCGTACCAACTCATATCGTTTGGATTTTTCCACATTAAAAACAGGGTCTTTTTTTATATTAATAATACTTAAAAAAGAGGCAGGATTTTTGTCTAGTTCGTTTTTTAATTCAGTCTTAGAGTACGTGCTATATGACTTTGAACTAAAGTTATGTAGATTTTCTTTCGAAGGACGTACCGCTCTAAAAGGGTATATTTTAGCCATATTTTAGGTTTTTGCAGTACAGTTAAGAAAATTGGTTAGCAACTACAACAGCTTTATGTTCAGTTGAATAGTCATAGAAGCCTTCACCGGTTTTAACACCGTATTTGCCTGCTCTAACCATATTTATTAAGAGAGGGTTTGGCGCATATTTTGGATTTTTAAAGCCATCATACATAACTTCTAAAATAGACAAACATACATCTAATCCGATAAAATCAGCTAGTTCTAGTGGTCCCATTGGGTGGCCCATTCCAAGCTTCATAACAGCATCAATTTCTTGAACACCAGCCACATTAGTGTATAATGTTTCGATGGCTTCATTTAGCATTGGCATTAAAATTCGATTGGCCACAAATCCTGGATAATCATTTACTATCACAGGTGTTTTATTGATTTTTTTAGTCAGATTTACAATAAATTCAAGAACCTCTTTTGAGGTGTTATAGCCTGTAATTATTTCAACTAATTTCATGATAGGCACTGGATTCATAAAGTGCATACCGATAACTTGATTAGGTCTCGAAGTTTGTGCTGCTATTTGTGTAATAGATATAGATGACGTATTGGTTGCTAATATGGTGTCTTCTGGACAAGCCCTATCTAATTGTTTAAAGATTTTAAGTTTTAAGGCTCTGTTTTCTGTAGCAGCTTCAACCACTAAGCTTGCATATTCAACCCCTTCAGCTATGTTTGTGAAGGTTGAAATATTAGCTAATGTTTCTGTTTTATCAGAGATGGTTATTTTTTCTTTAGTGACGAGACGGTCTAAGTTTTTACTAATTGTGGCTATTGCTGCAATAAGCGCAGATTCACTAACATCTATTAATTGAACCTTAAAACCAGCGTGTGCAAAGGTGTGAGCAATTCCATTTCCCATGGTTCCAGCTCCGATAACTGCAATGTTTTTCATAGTAATATTTTAAAAACAATCTATAATTTGATAGGCAACTCTTAATGCATCTGTACCGTCTCTAAGCGTTACCACGGGCTGAGAGTTGGTATTGATAGCATCTGCAAAACTTTCTAATTCATCTAAAATAGCATTGTTGGGAGCAATTTCAGGATTTTCAAAATAGATTTGTTTTTTAACTCCTTCTGCATTTTGCAGAACCATATCAAAATCACCTGGAGTTTCTGGCGCATCTTTCATTTTCACAACTTCAACTTTTTTCTCTAAAAAATCTACACTTATATAAGCGTCTTTTTGGAAAAAACGACTTTTGCGCATATTTTTCATAGAAATACGACTCGCCGTAAGATTCGCCACACAACCATTTTCAAATTCAATACGTGCATTGGCAATATCGGGCGTTTCACTAATCACTGAAACGCCACTTGCGGTGATGTTTTTGACAGGAGACTTGACGACACTTAATATGATATCAATGTCGTGAATCATTAAATCTAATACTACTGGCACATCTGTACCTCTAGGATTAAATTCTGCCAACCGGTGTGTTTCAATAAACATGGGCGATTGGATATCATCTTTAACTGCCTTGAATGCAGGATTAAACCGTTCGACATGGCCCACTTGACCTCTTAAGTTATTTTCAGAAACCAACAGTCGAATCTGTTCTGCCTCTTCAACAGTATTTGTAATAGGTTTTTCAATAAAAATATGTTTCCCTTGGGTAATGGCTTTGATAGCGCATGTATAATGAGAGAGTGTTGGTGTTACAATGTCAACAACATCTACAGCCTCGATGAGTGCTTCTAATGACTTGAAAAAGCAATATCCAAATTCTGCTTCCACCTTTATACCGTTTGATTCATCTGGGTCATAAAACCCTACAAGTTGATACTTTTCAGATTGCTGGAGTAATTTAAGATGGATTTTTCCTAGATGGCCTGCCCCTAAGACGCCTACTTTTAGCTTCATGTTATCAGTTTTTGTAAAACTATGATTTTTTAATTGCATTTTTATTATCCGAACAAAATTTTATCAAAAAATCCCTGATATATTACTCGCTACAAATAAGGCTAAACATTAACGAGCTTTTAATTTACGTATAAAGAAACTAAACAATTGGGTTATTTCTACTTACCGATTACTACGTTAAAATTGCCGTTTATTACATAACTAAACCGTTTGTTACATAGCGCTATAAAATTGCAGTATACTACAATATATTTGAAGTTATTATAATTTTATAATAAACCAATTAACTAACTATTAATGAATATTGATCGTCTCTATGTATTTGTGTTTTTTGCGATATTTTCTATAGAGAATGCGGCTACTCAAAACACATATAGTCAGCCATCTAGGTTGGTAAAATCTGTGCTAACTCAAGCGGGTTCAAGCAGCGTTACGTACAACCACACTGATGAAAGAGGGCTAGTTATAACTACTAAAGTTAAACAAAGTATTGGGCAAAATGGTGTCGTAGGATTATCTAATACCTCTTTAAACGGAGTGCAACAAGGATTTTTAAATAATACAAAGGTTTTTAAAATTGATAATACTGATGTTGAATTTGTAGAAACTATTGACTTATCTGTGTATCCAAATCCATTTAAAAATGTTGTAAACATTAAATTTTCTAAACCATCAACGTTTCCAATATATATTGAAGTGTTCGATATAAGAGGTCGTTTGGTTTTAGATCAAGAATTTCAACCTTCAAACCTCGTGTCTATTGCAACCGATCGATTGCAAGATGCTAGTTATATTATTAGAATATCGAGTGGAAGTCAAGCGTTTCTGAAAAAATTAATCAAAGGAATCAATTAAATCAAATATATGAATTCAACTATTATTAAATATGGTGTGTTTTTACTAGGTATATATGTGGGTTATGCACAAGATATATATGTTGAAACGTCTCTTTCAAGTGCTTCAATTGAAGAGTTTAAAAATGATCAGGGCGAAAACACTCTCGATAATAAGTATTCGAAGCCTGTAGAATTAGGCATTGGAGCAGGGCTAATTTTTAATATAACAAACAATCAACGTTTGAAATGGGACTTAGGAGTTAATTATACTAACTATAAAATAAATACAAGTATTGCAACTTCAAATGCACCAATTGTAACACAATATAATCTTAATTACGTAACTTTTAAAACAGGTCCTTATTTTTCAGTAGTAAATCATTCAAGGATTAAATTACAGCTTCACGCTCATAATTCTCTTGATTTTTTAATTTTTGGTTCGAATGAATATAGAGATGTATATGTGGATTTAGCAAGAACCGAAAACTTTAGTAGAATAGTTTCTAATTATCATTATGGAGCCACATTTGAGATTGTTTTAAGTGACTATAACTCCTTGTATGTAAGCTATGATTCTAAAAACAGTATTACAGATACTATTGAGGCGGATCAATCATATAAATTAAGTGTAACCTCTATTTTAATGGGGTTTCGTTTTAAATTATTTTCAAAACCAGACAACAATAATACCAACAAATGATGCAAATTTTAAAACAAATAGTAACCGTTTCGATATTTATTTTTTTAGGTAAAGGGATCGTATTCGGTCAAACGGCTGGTATAAATTACCAAGCTTTAATACTTAATTCAAACGAAATTCAGATCCCAGGATCTGATATTGAAGAAAATCAGATTCCTCTTGGACTTGAGGATGTTTCCTTTCGTTTTTCAATTTCTGACGAATCTTTTCAAGAACTTTATATTGAAGAGCAAACGACGGTCACAGACGAGAATGGGATGGTGTCTTTGATTGTAGGGGATGGAGTTTCACTCTTTTCAACCTTTGAAGACATTGTTTGGAACGGAACGTTAAAATACTTGAATATTGAAATTGATATTCTTAGTCAAAATCAAGGCTATGTATTTCTAGATATTCAGAAAATATTGTACTTACCACAAAGCGGAACTGGGGCCACAATTGATGTTGGAAATACGTTATCCGATTTGCCTCTCGTTAATAATGATTTAGGAGATATTATTTGGGTAAAAGATATGGATGGATTAGGACTTTCATCTCTGATGGTTTGGGGCGATAATCAATGGCAAGTAGCCCAAAAGGATTATGATCCAACAAATGAATTAGGGCTTGTAGTCGCACAAGATAATAATGATCGGGATCAGCAATTCGACATACCAGCTATTGGAGATCAAGTTTGGAATCAAACATGTGGTTGTATTCAAATATTTAGTGGTAGCGGTTGGGTAAGTGTAAATGGTTCCCTAGATGATATAGTTGCCAGTAATGGAATTTATGTTGATACAGCTAACGACTATACCATTAAATTAGGTGGTTCGATTGTGGAGCCTACAACATTAATTACAGATGCCACCAATACACTTTCCATTTCTGGATTGCAAGAGTCGATTTCAACAGTTGACACAAATGTAATGACTGTAAACACGAATTCTGGAGTGATTACAAGAACGCCTTTATCAACTCTTTTTCAAGAAGAAGTGTCACTAACTATTGCAGCCAATGATGGCCAAATTCAGTTTACAACGCCTTTGCCAATAGCATCTCCAAATAAAGTCAATGTGTATAGAAATGGAGTCCGGATAGACTTTACAATTCTCAATACGAATGTCATAGAATTAGAGCCCTCGGCTATCTGTTATTCCGGGGATGAGATACGAATTATTCAGTTTACAAATTAATCATGTTTAACCATTAATAAATAAATATAAACCAAGTCAAAAACTAAAATTATGAAAAACAACTATTTAAAAGGAGGGCTTTTTGCTCTAATGATGATCGCAGGAATTGCCATGCAAGCACAGACGACGGCAACCACCGATGCTGGCCTTAGTAACGGTGCTGGTGACGGAGTTTCTGTCAAACTGATTGATAACAAGGGTACAATTAAGTATCTTCAAACTAACAATGGTATTACATCGATTACTTCTACAAATTCTGGTAGTGCTACAACCACCACTTGGCAACTAGGAGGTACATTAAACTCTGACACCAATATTACAACAGGAGATAACGAATTTAAAATAACATTAGATTCAGGAGATGAATTCGTGCTTGATGGAGTAGTTCAAGAAACAGGCTCTGCATCTACCGCAACTACCATAGCTACCTCAGGTTGGACGATATTAGTTAGAGATGAAACTACTGGTGAAGTCAGAAAATTACTAGCCTCGGATTTAGTAAGCGGTATTCGAATGGAACACGTGCAAGAATTGGATGCTTCTGCTAATGTTGCAATTACTGTATTAGGTTTGCCTGTCTTAACAGCAGGAACTACACTTGCAAAATTATATGTTTATAGAAACGGAGCTAAATTACGTTCAGGCACCGATTTTACAGCTACAGATGATACTGTGACAATTACGTATTCTGCTACTGATTTGCCAATGTATGCTGGAGATGTTATTGAAATACAGTACATCAAATAATAACCCTCCAAACAACTGTTCTACAACCTAATTATAGTGGTACAGAATAGAGATTTATTTTCATCCTCAGCTGCTTTTTAGCCTTAACAGAAGCAGCTGAGTTTATTACGAATACTACATTTGAACTGTCCTTCCATGAATTAATGCACTCTATTTTTTGAGAGCATACGGCTTTTTTAAATGCGGTATTTAAACTTATTTATAAACCAATGAATGCACTTTTCTGTCTAAATAAATCTAGATACCATATTGTTTCTGTCTTGATTCTGGGCTTTCTCAGTTTACATGCACAGGCACAATTGGTTCGCGTTATTGACAATAAAGGTACAATAGCGAATGTTCGAAACAACCAAGTAACTACGGCAGCCGCTGCCCCAACGTCCCCTCTTGAAGGCGATATTTGGTTTGATACGACTACAAACACTAAAAAAGTTTGGGATGGTGTAACAACTTGGAAAGAAATTGATTCTTGGCTGGGCAATAAAACCACCCATCACAATGCAATAACTACTTTAGCAATCTCTGAAGTCTTTCACAACAATTCTGATATTCATGTAGAAAGCACAGGGGATTTATCCATCACAAATACAGACGTTTCCGATGCGACAACTTTTTATATTACAAATACAACAGCAGTAGGTCGTACACTGTCTTTTACAGGGTTCACGGCGGCTTACCTCAGAAATGGAGGGACGATTACGGATTTGAGTGGTGGATTAACGCTTAAAGCAAATATGCGTTATTTGGCTCATATTACTGAAGATGGCACTGATTTTTACTTTAATGCTACTGAAGCTAGGGGAGGAGAAAGTGGTTTGATTACTGATGAAGATGGCAATACTAAAATACAGGTTGAAGAATCAACAAATGAAGACACTATTCGTTTTGATACTGCTGGAACCGAACGTGCGGTTATTTCCGCAACTGGAAATGTTGGTATTGGAAATACGACTCCTAACACCAACGCTATTTTGGATTTGACGAACACACAAAACAAAGCGTTTTTACTTCCCACCGAAACCCTGCCTACTAACGTTAGTACTCCTGCCGAAGGTATGTTAGTTTATAGTACAAATAACAATAATGCATATCTCCGAACTGACAGTGCTTGGAAGCCAATTGCGCATAATACGGTAACTAACGAACTTATTTTTGATGGTGATGATGATGCTGTTACTATAAATGATAATTATTACTATGTTTCGTTTGTTGTAAATGGCGATTGGAAAGTAATACGATATGATAAAACAGATGTAAATGTAGAAAATACTGCAGATGAAACAACAAATACACTCCAGACCACACAACCTATTACTTTATCTGGTTGTACTGCTTTGAGTTTTTAGAGATGAAAAAACTATTTTTAATACTTACATTATTTTTTAGTTTAGTTATGCACGCAAATTTCACACTTTCAGTTAAAATAGTAACTCAAACAGGAAAAGATGTAGATCTGATGGGATTGAGTTCTATTGCAGGAGAAACAAAACTTCATATTAATGGAAGTATTCCTTATTATGGTGTTGCTAATGTTAGAAAAGAACTACAAGCGTCTATTGTAAATCAGAACAATGTCGAGAGTGAAAAAAATAAAACTAACAATAATGAATAATTTTTATAATAAACTCTTAATCACCATAGTCTTTACACTTTTTCTGAGTGTTTCGCAACTGTTCGCTCAATTACACAACACAACATTTACGAGCTTAGCTAGTGGAACAAGAGATAGTTCTGCCGACAAAGGAGCGGTGTATTATCTTGATGGAAATACCACCAATGGAAGGTTAAATCTTGGTGCTAATGCAGTTTGGGAAGTAGGAGATAATACACATATTTTAGTAAACGGAAACTCAAACCATTCCTATATGAATGGAATTATTAGGTCAACCGGGCTTGTGTATGTTGGAAAACCTAACGGAGCTTCGGGAAGATTTGATTTTTCTGGGCCAAATGGAGGGATGCAAGCTCATGACATAACCTATTTATATCTTGGAGACGGTTCTGTTTTTAACCATTTAGAAAACTCTAGAAATCAATTCACTGGTTTTGTGAGATTTATCTTAGATATGTCTGGGGGTACTGCTTTTATTCAGTTCGCTAGTAGAGAATATGCGAATGTTACTATAGATGTAAGACCCTCTAATGTTTCGGTAACAAATATATACCCCGCACGAAGTAGTGCTGGATTTACTTCTTTCCCAGGCTTTACTACCAAGAATCTTACAAGTACTTTGACTCTTTTAAAAGGAACTCAATCAACTTCTCATGGGAGAATTTATGACCCCGTTTACGAAGGGATTGCTAATAATCTTTTACCAATCCGAAGATCAGGAGGAGGGGCATCAAACGATAGTAAAGAGTATTTTACGATTGATGTAACGGAAATTGTTGATAATGGGGCAAAAATTAGAGTAACTGACAGCAACAACATAGTACAACATAATGACATAGCTCTCACTACAGCCAATACTATTATATACGCAAATGATGGCACAACCCCTTTAGCGTTTTATAGCGGCAAAAACGTTGTTTCTGTTCAAGTGAGAAATATTGAAGGGACAACTTCCACAACAAGAAATACGATTTACTATCTAATTCGTAGACTTGGATTTGAAGAAATTAAAGTGGATAATTTAGCGATGAATAATCCAGTGGTTATTGAAGAAATGTTAGTTGATAGCGCTTGGAGTAATACAGGAATAATAACTGAAATATCAAATTTAGATGAACTCTATGATGAAGCAAAAAAAGTAGAATTTAATGATTTGACACTGCCAATTATAGCCTCAACCAATGGTACAGAACTCAACTTAGGAAGTTATAATTTGGTAGTAGATGCAACCGCTACCAGTGTTTTTTCTGTAGATATGGTAACCAATTCAATTACGATTAAAGCAAGTATTTTAAACGAAACAAATCAATTCAATACGATTACCACTACAGGAACGGTTAGTCTAGTAAATGGAGCCACTATTTCTGATGCTATCCTGGTAAGAGATGCAAACTTCACTCCGTCTCCTGCCTATACAGTGGTTGGTAATGTTATTACTTTACTAAGTGGTTTCACTGAAACAGATTTATCAGGAATGAGAGGTTTAGAAGGGGTTAGTTTTAACATTATCGGAGGGATTACGAGCTATACACTGAATAATCATCGGTTAGTAATTAATGGGGTACTTTCTCAGGACCCAGATACTGAACAATTACAGTTTGGTAAAACGATTTCCAACCAATCGCTTATCGTCAATGGGACTTATAATTATGGATTAGGAACGACACTCAACGGATATACTCGGACTTCAAGTGGAACGGGGTTGATTATCACCCAAGAAAATAATTCTTCCTTTGATAATCCAGTTCTAGATGTGACAGCTACAGGAACTTTTAACTGGAATGGAGGAAAAATTCAAAGTTCAGGAACGCTCTACTTTCGAGCTAGTTCAACTGTCAATATTACTAATGGGATATTAGAATTACCACAAGGTATTGAAAATCAATTCATTCGTTCTTTTACAACAAGCCTGTCAATCAATGGTTTGATAAAAATAGGGGGAGGCGTAATTCTTTATCAATCTCCAACAATGTTTAGAGGGTACGAACCTATTCATTCACCAGATGATCCGATTGCAGGTAGAAATGGTTGGGCATTGCTCTTATACGGACCTCCTGCTGGAACAGCTAACGAAATTATTGTTCGAGATTACCAAGGACTTGGTAATTTTTCAGATATTGGATTTATTGATAGGTCTTTTGGTAAATTTGTGAATGCTCAAAATGGTTCAGGTACTACAGTTACGGCTTGGCTTGAAGCAACAGCCCGTTCAGATGGTTATCAAGAGTTTACTAAAGAAATTGATTTAACCGTTATTGATGACAACGATATTACGGTTTCTGATGTTTTATTCTTTGTTCGAGACACCAATAATGGAAGTCGTGTAAACCAAAACGGCCGAGATGATACCGCTGATAAAATATATTCAGAAACAAGTGATGCTAATGGACAACTCAGCACAGAAATAACAACGGTTGTATTTAATTCAGTTAATGGAGCCATCAATACAGATAGACGAAGTGCTAATAATGATACTACAGACACTTTTGATATGCACTTGTGGCACTATATTTTTGAATATAAAGGTTTGAATAGAAGTCTTATAGGGACAGGTTCTTTGGCGCTTACGGAAAGAATATTTACAGATCAAAGTATTACACAACCACTTAAAGCGACTGTCGATGCCTACACCTCTATAGACAACCTCGACCAACTCTACGACCGAGCAAAGTCGTGGAAAGTGGACACTGCTAATATTGAGTATCCAACCATAAGTACACAACCAATAACAAGTAACGGCACAACGTTGGATTTGGGAAACCAGAACTTGGTGCTAGACGCCACAGCTGGATCAGTGTTTGCAATAAATACCGTAACAAACACAATTACAGTCAGATCAAATATATTAGTAGGGGGAACTAAGTTCACAAATATTACAACTACTGGAACAGTAAGTACATTGAATGGAGAGACTTTAGAATTCGGTTATATGGATAGTTCTGGAATCAATAAATTTGTACTCTTAGATTGGGGGGCAAATACCTTACAAAATGTAAGTGCAATTAATTTGGATAACAACAACTCTATATTAAACAATATTCCTGCAACACAAACCTATAAAGGACATTTTATATTTCCTAATCCAGCTCCAACTATAGGACTCCGAGTTCAAATAACCACTCCTGCGGGTTATATGGTGTATGGAGAAGCTTTCCCTGAAGCTGATTTGAATTTTATACGAACTGATATTACACTTATTGCAAGTGAAGGGCGCCAAACACAAATGCTGTATTTAGCTCAAAAAGTATTACAAAAAACAGAGGCTGTCAATGAGGGCTTAGGAGGAACAACTCCTCCCATAACAGACAATTCCGTAGTAACTACTTCAAACCAAGGGGCAACCAACGAAAATCAAGTTGCTATTTTGAATTTGTTACGTCGTATTTTAATCAGATCAAGTGCCAATCATGAGGCTCTACAAAATGAATAGTAATTATAAATCTCCCGACTAACTTTGAATTGATCAATTAAAACGATGAGTCGTCCTAAAATTGGTTGACAAGTTTTAAATATAATTAATTAAACCAGAGAAGCTAGCTTCTCTGGTCTTTGTTGTGTATAAAGTTAGGTGTTTACATGTTAAGGTTCAAATGTGGTCTTTTGTTGTTATAAGTATCGATAGATCCTCTTATAAGTTGTTTTAATTGCTTGCCATTATTAGTTTTATAGATTAAAAATTCATTTTTTAAAATGCCGTTAATTCTTTCTGCTAGTGCATTTTGATAACAGTCATATCCATCAGTCATAGAAAGTATTGTATTATTTTTCTTTAATGTTTTTTGATACACAGAGGAACAGTATTGTAAACCACGGTCTGAGTGATGTATTAGTTTTTGATTAGTAGTTCTGTTTTTTACAGACATCTTAAAAGCTTTTACCACATTCTCTGCACTCATATCATCACTTAGATGATATCCCATTAGCTTTCTACTGTAAGCATCAGTAACCAATGATAAGTAATGCGTTTTTTCTCTACTTTTGATATAGGTGATATCGCTCACAAAAACATACTCTGGTCGTTTTGGTTTTTATTAATAAATGTTCTCGTTTTAAATAAGCATAAAGGGCATCTCTGTAAATTTCTATACTCTGATTGATATATTACTTGTCTGCTAACCCCAAACAATCGACAACAACGCGTTAAGCTTTTTTGTTTTTGTTGTCTGATGCGTTGGATTGATTGGGTGAATACTTTTTTCTAATTGAAGCCCCATATTGTTGATCCGAAATATCAATCATGGTATTGAGTATCTCATTTCTGAGTTTCTCATCTGATAATTCTCGTTCTAAACCTTTGATTTTTTGGGATGGTGTTTCTTTAGATTTTGACATAATGTGGAAATTTGGCTTACTCCAGTCTAAGGTACCCTATTTTCTTAGCCATACAAAAACGGTACTTCTACCTTGAATACCATATTCTTTTTGAATCTCTTTATAGGTGTAATTGCCTTTTTCTACTTCGCTAACTAAGGATGATTTAAAGCCTAAGTTATAATCACGCTGGGTACGTTTTATGCGCTTGTTTTCGCGGATGCTCATAATAAGTCGATTTTGTGTTAACTAATTTTAGAACGGGACACGACTACTAAATTAGGTTTTATAAAGCCCTATTTAATTGTATTCAAAAATCCCCTGACATTATAATTACTTATACTTAGTAATTATAAGCACTGCTAATTGTTTAAAGTAATTTAAAATAAATTAAACATAATCTATAATCGCTTTCCCGATTATTACATGAAAGTTGCCGTTTATTACATCAATTAGCCGTTTGTTACATAGCGCTATAAAATTGTAGTATACTACAATATATTTGAACTCAAGTTAATTTTATAATAAACTAACCAGTTAACCAACTAACTAACCAATTAACTAACCAACTAATTAACTATTAATGAATTTTGACCGTCTCTATGTATTTGTGTTTTTTGCGATATTTTCTATAGAGAATGCGGCTACTCAAAACACATA
>Ga0209119_1000888_pt1 | contig 30404 bp, 30 predicted proteins | sample COG_03_FD_184747 | JGI IMG/M metagenome (GOLD analysis project Ga0209119, IMG submission 184747) | Pelagic Microbial community sample from North Sea - COGITO 998_met_03 (SPAdes) (version 2) | ecosystem: Environmental > Aquatic > Marine > Neritic zone/Coastal water | place: Helgoland, sampling...
GATTACTCTGGCACTGTCATTTGCCAATATTATCAATCCGGGTGTCGGCATCGATACGGCGGCGGTGGCTTCGTTTAGCGCGCCTATTCCGCCATCTTTTAAGGATGTATTCATTGGTATTTTTCCGACCAACCCAATTAAGGCGATGTCGGATGGCAATATGTTGCAAATTATTGTCTTTTCAATTCTGGTGGGCGTTGCGATTACTCAGGCGGGCAAGGCGGGTCAGGGAATTCTCTCGGTATTTCAGGATTTTAACGATGTGATTATGCGCATGGTGACGATTCTTATGCACCTCGCACCCTTCGGTGTTTTCTGCCTGCTGGCCAAGCTGTTTACCGAGGAGGGCTTTGCGGCGATCTACAATCTGGCACTGTACTTTATGACTGTCACCCTGGTACTGGCTCTTCATGCGGGTGTGGTTTATACCAGTATTTTCAGCATCTTTACCCGCTTGAATCCGCTGACGCTAATAAAGAATATACGCCCGGCCATGCTGTTTGCCTTTAGTACCTCGTCGAGCAATGCAACCATGCCGGTAACCTTGAATGTGATGGAAAAGCGGGTTGGCGTGGATAATTCTGTGGCGTCGTTTACTGTGCCTCTGGGTGCCACGATCAATATGGATGGCACGGCGATTATGCAGGGTGTGGCGACGGTATTTATTGCTCAGGCCTATGGTTTGGATCTGGGTTTAACTGAGTATCTGGCGGTGATTGCCACGGCAACTCTGGCGTCGATTGGCACTGCGGGCGTGCCCGGTGTTGGCCTGATTATGCTGTCAATGGTGTTGCAGCAGGTGGGTCTGCCGGTTGAGGGTATTGGACTGATTATCGGTGTTGATCGCCTACTGGATATGATGCGCACGGTGGTTAATATCACTGGCGACAGCACGGTGACGTCGGTGGTGGCTAAAAGTGAGGGGATGTTGGATGAGGCGGTGTTTTATGAGGTCTCTGATCGCGATGAGTACAGCAGGGAAAAGCCCGTTTAACCGGAAATCTAAAGCCCTGGCATAGGCTAATGCCAGGGCGGTTATCTCTCTAGGCTATTTATCTAGGAGGCTATCTATCTAAGAGATTATTTAAAGGACTCTAATAGTAAGCAGTGGCAGAGGTGGTGAGTACCATAGCTGCGCCGACCTCTTCGCTCTTAACTACGCCGCAGAGCTGCTCAACCAACTGAAGTGCAAAGTCCAGTGCCGTTCCCGGCCCCTGACTGGTGATAAAGTTACCGTCAACAACCACCCTCGCTTCGCTATCTACTTCCTTTGCCTCAAGGCTTTGCTGAAAGCTCGGGTAGCAGGTCGCAATCTTGTCGGCCAGTAGCCCTTTGCTAGCTAAAACCAGTGCCGGTGCGGCGCAGATTGCACCGATCAGCTTGCCCTGCTGTGCCTGCTGGCGGAGTAAAATATCTAGCACCTGATGTTCGGCAAGATGTTCAGAACCGGGTAATCCGCCGGGGACGGCTATCAGGTCATAGGTGCTTTCGGCACAGTTATTTAACATTTTATCGGCGACAATTTGGGTGCCATTGGAACCACTAATTTGCAATTTATTGCCTTCATTGGCGCTTGCTACAGTGACCTCTACTCCGGCTCTGCGCAATACATCAATAATTGTCACCGCTTCAAGTTCTTCGCTACCCTCAGCTATGGGTACAAGTGCAGTTTTAATCATGTTTTTCCCTTTTGTACAGTTACAAATATAAGTTACACTGTGCCGCAAATAAAGCTAACTGTCACGGGATTGGCATGAAAATCTACGTTATAAAAAATCACGATGAAAGCATTTTAGGCAAAGATCTTGAGTGGCTGGATGGCACAGATGCGAACCTGGTTTTTAAGACAGAACACCGTGATATTGCCCTTAATCAACTGATCGAGCTCAACTCAAAAGATATCAATCTGCGCGCGCAGATTGTCGAGTGCGAGGCCGATAAAAAAGGCCGCCCGATTATGCTTTTAGACTCTTCAACTGCAACCGGCCCTGCTTCTAATTCTGCCCCTGCTAACCGCATTCAATCTGACGCAGCCTGATTTGGAGCGTTCGATTGTCTCTTAAATCTCGCCTCGCATTACTCTCTGGTGCCGAGAAATCTCTACTCAGCAATATTGTCCGCGGTATTGAAAAAGAGAGCCTGCGTGTTGAACCCGACGGCCAGCTGGCGCAAACCGCCCACCCTACAGAGCTGGGCTCGGCGTTAACCCACCCATCGATTACCACTGACTACTCTGAGGCGCTGCTGGAATTTATCACTGCGCCCTCGGCGTCGATCGACCAGGTGCTCAATGAGCTGGAAGAGATCCATCGCTATACCTACGAGAATATCGAGGATGAGTTGCTATGGGTGAATAGCATGCCCTGCCAGCTTGGCGAGGACAGCAGTATCCCCGTAGGCGAGTACGGCAGCTCCAATATTGGCCGCATGAAAACCGTTTATCGACTTGGCCTGGGGCAGCGCTATGGTCGCCTGATGCAGACTATTGCCGGTATTCACTACAATTTCTCTATTCCCGATGAACTCTGGCAAGAGCTGCAGGCCGAAGAAGGCAGTCAGCAGTCCCTGCAGGATTATAAAACTGAAGGTTACTTCGCGTTAATTCGCAATTTCCGCCGCTATTTCTGGCTGCTGCTGTATCTGTTTGGCGCCGCTCCGGCGGTATGTAAAAGCTTTGTTCGCAACCGTGACCACGATCTGGTGCCGGTCGGCGACGACAGCCACAGCCTGCACAAGCCCTTTGCTACCTCTCTGCGGATGGGCAATCTGGGCTACCAGAGCGATGCTCAGGGCTCGCTGGTTGTTTGCTATAACGATATTGCCCAGTACACCAGAACCCTTAAAGGGGCTCTTGAGACGCCCTACAAGCCCTATGAGCACCTGGGTTTAAAGGATAGTCAGGGCAGCTACCAGCAGTTGACGACCAATTTGCTGCAGATTGAAAATGAATTTTACAGCCCGATTCGACCCAAGCGTACGGCGGCGTCCGGCGAAACACCCCTAGAAGCGCTGCATAACAATGGCGTTGAGTATATCGAGGTGCGCTGTGTAGATTTAAATCCCCTGGCGGCCTGCGGTATCGACCGAGAGACAATCCGCTTTTTGGATACCTTTTTGCTGCTCTGTCTGCTTAAAGAGAGCCCGAAAACCAATAATAATGAGTATCAGCAGATCACGGAAAATCAGCGCCGCACGGTAGCTGATGGACGAAACCCCGACCTTGAACTTGTCGACGGCGATCAACAGCGCAAGCTGGTCGACTGGGGCTTAGACTTGGTTGCGGAAATGCAGCCGGTGGCGGCGCTGCTGGATAAGGCTCACAATAGCGACGACTATCAGACGACTCTGACCAGAATGGGCGAACGCTTGCAGGATAACAGCCTGACACCTGCATCTATGCTGCTCAATGAGATGCAGGAACACAACGAAACCTATTACCGTATGGCGATGCGCAAGGCTGTTGAGCACCGCGAATATTTCCGCAGTCAGAAACTAGCCCCCGAGGTGATTGAAAAATACCAGCAGTTAGCGGCACAATCACTATTAGAACAACAACAAATTGAAGCGACGGAAACCCTCTCCTTTGATGATTTTCTCGCCGCCTATTACCATCGCGACAGCCTGGTAACCTAGACTATACATTTGGAGCAAACTTTGAATCTGCCTGATAACCGAACAATTAATCTATGGATGGCCAGCGCCTGTGCCGCTCTTATCGCTATCGCTGTCTTCTACTTCCAGAATCACCTGGGCCTTGAACCCTGCTATCTGTGCATCACCCAGCGGGTATTTGTGATTGCTGTGGGGGTGATTTTCCTTGTTTCAGCCCTGCATAACCCTCTCCCTAAGGGGCAAAAAATCTATGCGGCCCTGGTTGCCGCAACTGCCACTATTGGCGGTTATTTCTCGATTAAACAGCTATGGCTGCAAAATCTGCCGGAAGATAAGGTTCCCGCCTGTGGGCCACCGGTCGATTACCTGTTCGATGCCTTCTCTGCCTCTGAGGCGATTTCGATGCTGTTGCGCGGCGATGGCAACTGTGCGGAAGTTCAGTGGCAGCTACTCGGCCTAAGTATGCCTGGATGGGTGCTGCTAAGCTTTATTGGCTTTGCTGGCGTGGCGATTTTTCAACTTTTACGCAAGTAATTTACTCAGGCTTTCTGCTGTATCGCGTCATGATTGGTGCCTTTTTAGTCTGATCGGTCAGCTTTTTCTTTACCTGAGTATTTATTCTTAAGGCAAAAACCAAGTACACTGGTTATCCATTAGGGAGTGATGAGGCTAGGAACGCATGTTAGAAGATCTGCAAACATTGAAGTTACATTGGGGCGGCGTCAGCGATATCGTTGACCGCTGGTTAGACGAACGCCGCGAATTGCTGGTTAAGTACTGTGACCTGATTGAAATCCACGATTTCGACAGTGCTAATAAAAACCACGGAGAAAAACTAAAAGACTTTTGCGAGGTGATGGTAGATTACGTGTCCGTTGGGCATTTTGAGGTCTACCAGGAACTGGTTAAAGAAGCCCAGGCTTTTAGTGATAAAGACGGCCTGAGAGTTGGCGCCGACTTGATGGATAAGATACAGCCATCAACCGAAGCTGTTCTCGATTTCAACGATAAATATCTCGAAACTGATGATCTCGACAGCCTGTCTGTTGATCTTTCAACGGTGGGTGAAGCGCTGGAACTGCGCTTTGAATGTGAAGACAAGATGATCGAGGTTTTGCACAGTGCACACCTCTACCAACTTGAGTCTACAGCCTCTGCCTAAGCCTCAGTCAGAGTGCATTGGAAATCAGGCAGGTACAAAAAAGCCCCGACAAGTCGGGGCTTTTTTACGTCTGGCAGATTAACTTACTGTTAATCTAGCCTTCGGTGCTGATATTGGCCTTGAGCAGTTCCACTTCAAAAATCAGCGTCTGGTTGGGTCCTATTGGGCCTGTACCGCCGGGACCATAAGCCAATTCGGCAGGAATATACAGCTCCCACTTGGAGCCCTCTGACATTAGCTGCAGAGCTTCAGTCCAACCGGCAATCACCTGGGTAACACCGAACTGCGCTGGTGCGCCGCGCTTGATTGAGCTGTCAAACTCTGTGCCGTCGAGCAGGCGACCGGCATAATGCACTTCTACAACGCTCTCAGTAGTTGGCACGGCACCTTTGCCCGCAGTGATAACTTTGTACTGCAGTCCACTCTCGGTAGTGACTACACCCTCTTTTGCCCCATTGGCGGCGAGGAATTCAGTGCCTTCTTTTTGGTTGCCCTCCGCAGCCACTGCCATTGATTCACTGGCCTGCTTCTGCTGCTCTTCCTGCTTGGCGGCCATTTGCGCTTGGAATTCAGTTACAGTCTCAGCGATCACTTCTTCACTGATAGCTGGCGGATTGCTGGCTAGGCCATCGGAGAAACCGAAATCATAGGCGGCTTTGTCGAGCTCAACAGCTTTGGTGCTCGCGGCATTCTGCATGCCCATCAGGTAGCTAACTCTCTGCTCCAGCGTGCTCAATTCAGGCGTTACTGCTGCAGTTTCTGTGGCTGTGTCCGCTGGTTTCTCACAAGCAGCCAGTGTAAAAAGCATGGCCATGGGTAATATTTTTACGATCTTCATACTATTTTCCTTAACAATGTATGCGACAGCTAAGCCGCGGATTTTTATACTAAAATGAATTGATATAAATCGATAACTGAAGTTTAAGCCATTTTCCAGTTTCTATCGACTATTCAATTTTGCTGTAGAGTAAATCCCAAACGCCGTGCCCCAAACGCTCTCCGCGTTTTTCAAATTTGGTGAGGGGCCTGTATTCCGGACGTTCTGAATACTGCTGTTCGCCCACATAATTTTTAAACCCCGGGGCCTCTTCAAGCACTTCAAGCATCTGTTCTGCATAGTGCTCCCAGTCTGTAGCCATATGCAGAATACCCTGCGGCTCAAGCTTCTCACGAATCAACTGAATAAATTCCGGCTGCACTATACGTCGCTTATTGTGTTTCTTTTTATGCCAGGGATCGGGAAAGTAGAGCTGCAGGCGATGGACGCTACTGGCCGGGATACATTCATTGAGCACATCATTGGCGTCGGCGAGATAGACGCGCAAGTTTGGCAGTTCCTCGAGCCTGGCGCTGTTAATCAGCCTGCCAACACCTGGGGTGTGAACTTCTATACCAATAAAATCCTTGTCTGGCTCGGCGCTGACCATCTCTAGCAACGAATCACCCATACCAAAACCAATCTCGACCACCAGCGGCGCTACACGGCCAAATATTTTCTCGGCGTCGATGGCACCATCATCCAGCTTCAAACCATAAAACGGCCAGCTGGTTTCAAAAGCATTGCGCTGTCCCTCAGTCATTCGTCCGGCGCGAACAACAAAGCTGCGGATGGATTTTTTACGGTATTCGGGTTTAATTTCCATTATTTTTCTATGCTTTTTGCAGTGATCAATAGTAACCAGCCGCCAATAAATGCGCAGCCACCAAGTGGGGTCAGTATTCCAATTGCGCCAATGCCAGTTAGGGCAAGGGTATAAAGGGAACCGGAGAATAGAATTATACCGAGCAGAAAGCACCGCGCGATCCACTGCAGCAGGCGTTCGCTGAGGGGCATGTTGATAATCGCCAGCAGTGCCAGGGTATGAATAAAGTGGTATTGAACGGCAGTCTGGTAGGTTTGCATCAGTGCTGGGGACAGATGGGGTTTTAGCCCATGGGCGGCAAAGGCGCCCAGTGCCACAGCCAGTGCACCGCAGACTGCAGTTATTTTAATCCAGAGCAGTTTATTCATAGCAATAAAAAAGCCGCATTGAGCGGCTTTGATCTCTTTTAAATAGTTTCTTTCGAATTTGCCTTAGGCTTCCATTAATCCGCGTACTTTCTTCATCGCGTTCTTTTCCAGCTGGCGGATACGCTCAGCGGAAACACCGTACTCAGCGGCCAGTTCATGCAATGTTGCCTTTTGGTCATTCAACCAGCGGCGGTAGAGAATATCCCGGCTGCGATCATCGAGATTTTTCACCGCATCGGCGAGGCGAGCATTACTGTCGCCTTCCCAGTCATCATTTTCCGCGAGCTCTGCCGGATCGGCGCTCTTGTCTTCAAGGAAGTAGACCGGTGCATAGGAATTATTATCGTCGTCATCGTCAGCTGGTGCGTCAAAGGCTGAATCGCGCGCGGTAAGGCGCATTTCCATCTCCATCACATCTTTGACCTGAACGCCGAGATCTTCGGCCACGGACTCCGCTTCATCGGCGGTCAGCCACTGCAGCTGCTTCTTGGCACTGCGCAGATTAAAGAACAGTTTGCGCTGTGCTTTGGTGGTGGCAATTTTAACGATTCGCCAGTTGCGCAGAATAAACTCATGGATTTCAGCTTTGATCCAGTGCACCGCGAAGGAGACTAGACGTACGCCTTTTTCCGGATTATAGCGACGAACCGCTTTCATCAGACCGACATTACCCTCTTGGATAAGATCGGCTAAAGGCAGGCCATAACCGTTGTATGAACGGGCAATATGCACCACAAAGCGCAGGTGAGCCATAACCATGCGACGGGCTGCGTCGAGGTCTTCATCGTAGTAAAGGGATTCACCGAGGGCGCGCTCTTCATCAATGGTTAGCATAGGCACGGTCGCAGTGCCCTGAATGTACGCATTCAGGTTGCCGCCGGGTGCCATCCATTCCATGGTTTGAAGGGCTTTGCTCATAAAACGCTCTTTTAGTAGTCGGTCGACAATTCTATCACTAATTAGCCAGCTGTTCCTAGCCCTTAAAAATACCGCTCAAAGCGGCCAGTTTACTGCTCTGCAGCTAGATACAGAATTGAATATACGCAGCGCTCGTCGCTGTGTATCACTCAGTGTATATCGTAGAAATTATATCTATGAAGATTATAGATCAATCTAGCGCGGCTTGATGTCGCGCATATGCTGACCAACAGAGATCCAGGCTCCGGCTAAACCCACAGCGCCACCAATTCCCAGCAGCGTGAAAAATCCAGAGACACCAAGACCGGTCAGCCTAAACTGACTCTGATAGAGATTTGCCAAGGTATTGACTGATGGCTCAAGCCAGAGACCCAGGGCAATCAACATCAATGCGGCAATAAAGGCGCCGAAAAAGCCAAACAGCAGTCCGGTATACAAAAATGGACGGCGCACATAGGCATCTGTGCCGCCAACCAGTTTAACAATAACAATTTCATCCCGGCGACTTTGAATTGCCAGCCGTATGGTGTTTCCAACGACGAGAATCACACCAATGCCAAGGGCTGCACCAAGTGCGAGTACTAACTTCCTACCCATATCCAACAGCGCATCGAGCCTGCGCAGCCACTCCATATCCAGCTGTACATCCTCAACCAGGGCAATCTGGCGAATCTCGCCAACCAGTTTGGCGGAATCATTCAACAGCAGCGGCTGAACCAGAAATGCTTCCGGTAACGGATTCTCATCCAGATATTGTAGTGCCGAACCAAAACCGGACAGGGCATTAAATTCTTCCAGGGCGGTTTCTGCGGAAATATAGCTGACCGAGGCGACACCGGGCAGCTCGCCCAACTGCTCGCCGAGCTTCTCTATGGCGCCAGATCGCGCGCCTTTTTTTACAAACACGGTCATCTGTGCCGAAGATTCGACCCCACCACTTAATTGGCGGATATTCTCGACACTGATATACAGCGCGGTAGGCAGGGTTAGCGCGATAGCTATCACCACAACGGTCAACAATGTCTGCAGCGGCTCGCGCAACATCTTGGCAAAGCTATTCTGCAGCGTTACGCGGTGGTGGTGCCTGTAGCCGCGCCACTTATCCATCAGGCTGACAGAGCTGCCTTGGGCACCCCGTTTAGAGTGCTGAGACTGTTGAGAGTCGCGAAATTTATTAGCTGATGTCATCTGTTAACCCGCCTGGCCCAGCCAACCCATCCAGCTCTAATTCACCCTGATTGAGACGCATAATGCGCAGATTCATTTTATTGATCAGGTCTATATCGTGGGTAGCGATCAGAACAGTGACCCCCACATCCTGAAAACGCTTAAACAGCGCCATAATTTCTGCGGACAGCTGAGGATCCAGGTTACCTGTGGGCTCATCTGCCAACAGTATTTTCGGTTTGTGCACTACGGCTCGAGCAATACCGACGCGCTGCTGTTCACCACCGGAGAGTTCGATGGGATTGTTCTTTTCCCTGTCGAGCAGGCCGACACCATCCAGTGCCGCGCGAACCCTGCGGCCAATCTCACTGGGCGTATAGCCTGACACCTGCAGTGGCAGGGCGACATTTTCAAATACCGAGCGATCAAATAGCAACTGGTGGTTCTGAAAGACTACGCCGAGCTGCCGGCGATAAAAAGGGATTCTCGATTTCGAAAGACGGCTGAGGTTTTTGCCATTGATCAGCAGGTTGCCGGCGGTTGGGCGCTCGATAAGCATTAACAACTTCAGCAATGTGCTCTTGCCCGCACCGGAATGTCCGGTAAGAAAGGCCATTTCACCGCTGTCCATCTCGAAGCTGACATTGCGCAGCGCTTCGAGACCACCGGAGTAACGTTTGCTGAGATTATCGAAACGTATCATAAACCGTTAATTACCCTGATTGGCTTCTGTATTACTGGTCAGCAGCGCTGACACAAAATCCTCCGCAACAAATGGCTGCAAATCATCCTGCCCCTCACCCACACCCACATAGCGAATGGGTACGGCGAACTTTTCAGCCAGTGCAAAAATAACCCCGCCCTTTGCGGTGCCATCTAATTTGGTCAGCGCTATACCTGTTACTCCGGCAGTCGCATGGAATTCGGTCATCTGGGCCACCGCATTCTGCCCGGTGCCCGCGTCGAGCACTAAGAGCACTTCATGGGGTGCGTTCTCATCAAGTTTGCTGGCGACTCTGCGCACTTTTTTCAATTCTTCCATAAGATTGCTTTTATTGTGCAGGCGACCAGCGGTATCGGCAAGAATCACATCTATATCTTTGGCCCGCGCCGATTCAATCGCATCATAGATTACCGAGGCGCTATCGGCGCCGGTATGCTGCGCGACCACGGCTACCTGGTTGCGCTCACCCCAGACCTGTAGCTGTTCAACTGCGGCAGCTCTAAAGGTATCACCGGCCGCCAACATGACGGATTTTCCCTGCTGCTGAAAGCGTCGCGCCAGCTTGCCAATGGTGGTGGTCTTGCCAACACCATTGACGCCGACCACTAAAACCACAAATGGCCCACCACTAGCGGTTGGCTCCATCTGCTGCTCGCAACAGGCGAGCCTTTCGAGCAGTATTTCCTGCAGTGCCGCTTGCAGTGCAGCGCCATCTTTAAGAGCCGCCCGGTTTGAACGCTCGGTGAGCTCGTCAATAATCTGCGTGGTCGCTTCAATGCCCACATCGGCCATCAGCAGCAATGTCTCAAGCTCGTCGAAGATATCTGCATCAATGGTTTTCGCGCCGAGAAACAAATCCCCGAGACCGCGGCTGGTGCGTGACAGTGCGCGCTGCATTTTGGCGCGCAGACTGGTTGCTTCAGCAGGCTTACTTTTTAATTGAGCACCTAACGGAGAGTCCGGCTTAGTCTCTGCTTTAAGTTCTGGCTGAGCGGGCTTATCGCGCTTAAAGCGATCCAGAAAGCTGCGTTTTTTCGGCTGATTGTCGATTGAATTTGCGTCCATTAATGTTCATTTATAAGTGTGATTATATTCTGGTGTATCCTACCACCCCAAGCTTTCAAAAAGTGCTTAAAATCACTAAAAAGGAGTCCCCCTTTGGCGGGCAAACAGCAAATTCGAATTATTGCCGGCAAATGGCGTAGCCGTCAGATACGATTCCCGAGCATTGATGGTCTGCGCCCGACCGGCGACCGGATTCGTGAGACCCTGTTCAATTGGCTGGCGGCGGATATTCCCGGCTCGCGCTGCCTGGATCTGTTCAGCGGCTCTGGGGCACTCTGTTTTGAAGCGCTCTCTCGTGGCGCGACCCATTGCCTGGCGCTGGAGAAGCACCCCCAGGCCATTAACTGCCTTAGCGAAAATAAATCACTTCTCGATGCCTCCGGACTGACCATTGCTAATAAAGATACTCTTAAGTATCTTCAACAGCGCGCGGATAAACCCTTTGATATCGTTTTTATTGACCCACCCTTCGATCTAAATTTAATCACTGAAGTCTGCACCCTAGTTGAACAGAACGGCTGGGTTGCCAGGGACGGCGCTATCTACTGTGAACTGCCTGCGCAGCAAAACGGCTTTGCACCACCGGCCAACTGGCAGGTGGTGCGCAATAAACGCGCCAGTGGCGTAAACTACATACTATTCTCGCGCATTGAGCCAACGGCTTAACTTAAGTAATATGCGCGTTCTCCAATAGGACGGTACCTGTGCATGAAGACTATAGTCTACCCCGGCACTTTTGATCCGATTACAAACGGACATATTGATTTAATCGAACGTGCTTCGCGCCTGTTTGACAAGGTGATTGTCGGCATCGCTGCAAATAAGCGCAAAAAGCCACTGTTTGATGTGGACGAGCGTATTCAGCTGGCGACAGATGCGCTGAGTCATGTGCCCAATATTGAAGTTCTCGGCTTTGATTATCTGCTGGTGAATTTTGTGCAAGACTGCAAGGCTGATGCGATTATGCGCGGCTTGCGCGCAGTCTCTGATTTTGAGTATGAATTTCAGCTGGCCAATATGAATCGCGCCCTGTCACCAGACCTTGAAAGTGTTTTTCTGACACCGGCGGAGCGCTTCTCTTATATTTCATCGTCCCTGGTACGCGAGATTTCTTCCCTGGATGGCGATGTATCAAAATTTGTCCCGGCGAATGTTGTTGACGCACTGAGCAAAAAATTTAAATAGCCTTCCTTTTGTTTAGCTCTGGCAGCTTATTTTGCCTAGCGCTGGCAGCGCCCACAAAACACTGAGCTGCGCTGGCCGAGCCTTATTTCACTGAGTGGTTTTTCACAGCTTATGCAAGGCTCACCACCACGCCCGTATACCGCTAGGGTCTGCTGGAAATAGCCAGGCTCACCGTTGCCATTAACAAAATCCCGCAGTGTTGTGCCGCCCTGCTCGATCGCCGCCTGCAAAACATCTTTTATATGACCAGCCAGTACTTCATAGCGCTGCAGAGATATCTTACCCGCTTCGCGATCCGGTCTGATGCCACTGCGATACAGTGCTTCGGAAGCATAGATATTGCCAGCGCCGACCACCGTTTTGTTATCCATAATAAACGGCTTAACCGCTACTTTTCGCTTGCGTGACATGACATAGAGCCGCTTGCCATTAAAATCGTCGGTCAGCGGCTCAGGGCCGAGATGATCGAGTTGATGGTGTTCGCCGCCGGACCAGAGCCAGGCACCAAACCGCCGTGGATCGTGGTAGCGAAGGCATGTTCCATTGCTCATATGCATTTCAATATGGTCGTGTTTGCGGCGCTCGGTGTTTTTATCCACCAGGCGCAGACTGCCGCTCATACCCAGATGAATCATCATTGAGCCCCGCTCGAGGTGCAACAGCAAATACTTGGCGCGGCGGGTCAGGGACTGCAGTTGCTGACCTTCAACGATCGCTGATATTCCCTGAGTGACCGGCCATCGCAATGAACCGTTAAAAACCCTGAGTCGATCTATAACTGTTCCAGCTATATGGGGCTCAATCCCTCTTAATGTTGTTTCTACTTCGGGTAATTCAGGCATGATTTCTCAACGATTTTTTTTTCACAACTGGGTGGTTTTCTGTCACAATATGTCTAGTATACATGCAGATTATTGAGCGTCACTGCATGCGAATGGGCGCGCTGGTAATTCCAGAAAAAACCAGTAAAATGCGCGTCTCAATTAACATCAGTTTGATTTGAAGGTGCACCATCGATGGCGCTAGGTAAAAGACGAAAGGAAGAAGAAGAATCGAATATTGATATGACTCCCATGTTGGATGTCGTATTTATTATGCTGATTTTTTTCATTGTTACAGCTTCATTTGTAAACGAATCAGGGCTTGATGTTAATCGCCCACCAACCTCAGACGAACCACCACCAGATACTGAAAACACCAATATTGTCTTTCGTATTTCTGAAAGCAATGAGCTGACGATTGAAGGTAGACGTATCGACGTTCGCGCGGTTCGTGCAAATGTTGAACGTATGCATGCCGAAAAGCCGGAAGCCAAGGTTATTATCAGCGCTCATCCGAAATCGAAGACAGAGCTATTTGTCCTGATTTCAGACCAGGCTCGCGAAGCCGGCGTTTATGATGTCTCGCTTTCAACTGACGAATAATTAATTGAGCCTCATCAGCATTAGAAGCCCCGCATAAATATGTGGGGCTTTTTGCTATAAATGATGACTGAATCTGGCATAAAAGAATCTGCCAGTGGATTCATAGGTCCTTGAATCAAAATTATCGTTGAATGCAGAGCCCAAGAACGGGGGTGCTTCGTTGAGTATATTGTCGATCCCAACAGTTATCAGCGACTCTCCCGAGTTAAAGTGGTAACTCATCTGCGCATCTTCACGAGACCAGGCACCAGACTCACGGCGATCAGCTGAACCATTGAGCGCCTCCGTTAAGCTGCTGACTCTAAATGATGAGAGTGCAACTTCCCAACGCCCAAACTGCCAGAACAGGTTAAGCCTGGTCTTCCATGTCGGTAGCGCCCCAGAACCCTCTGCCGCCTCATCTTCAAAGGTTCCCGCCAACTCTTGAACCTCTGCATTGGAAAAGCTTTGAAACTGGTAGGTATGGATATGCGAGCCGTTGAGATCAACCCCCAAACTACCCCACTTGGCGATAAACACTCGCCAGGAAATATCCGCATCAAAGCCAGAAATTGTCCGCACCCCGAGGTTTTCATTACTCGCCAAAACTGTCACCACTTCGCCACTTTCATCACGAATAATTCGATCGCTAAAACTCAGGTCGGCAGCGTTCCGGTCGAGAAAGAATTGCCCGCTGGCACCAATAATATTATCAACTTCAATGCGATAGGCATCCAGGCCAACAGTGAAGTTGCGCAATCCAGGCGGTGTATAGATAAAGCCCAGGGAAAGATTTTTCGAGATTTCAGCGCGCAACGAGGCATTGCCACCGGTGACTGTTAAGTACTGGACGCGCAGCGGATCTGTCTGCACATCACAGCCCGGCAGCAGGCCAATATTTTCAGGATTCGAACAGGGGTCCACCAAAAACGCCTGGCTGATACTGTCACTTTGGTTTAGCTCAAAAAGTGACGGCGCACGAAATCCCTTGGAAATACTGCCCCGCAACATCAGGTCATTATTGGGTCGGTAACGCATCGCCAGCTTGGGGTTGGCCTCTGAACCAAAATCACTGAACTGAGTTGCCCTGAGGGAAATATTTGCCTCTAAAACCGGCTCGGCAATAATATTCTCACTGGGAATAATCGGCACCAGCGATTCTATATAGAGCTCTGAGCTGCTTCGGTCTCCCCGACTACTGCCAAACTCACCACCGATTAACTGGTTATTCTGGACCCGCGGGTCAGCCTCTGCGGCAAACGTTTCCCGACGCATTTCCAAGCCCGCAGCAAACTCAATATTTTCCACCGCTGAAACTCTGGCAATCTGGGAGATATCAATATTAATCGAGGCCAATGTTGACCGGCCCCGATTGGTCGCAGCAGCGCGAATATAATCGAGCTGTTTATCGCTGACCACATCTGGCGAGCCAAAAAAGTTAATCGGCACACAGCCATCTGCGCTGGCACAGGCTGAGCTGCTGCCAAGCCCCAATGCAAGCTTTTCACCGTCGACCAGATTACTCCATCGTTCAATGGCTTTATTTTCACTCCAATTAAGGCTGACCTGCCACTCGCCATCGCGCAGGGTTCCCATCAACTTGGTATTGGCACGAAAAGTCTCAGACTGATTAGTCTGCACGCGGGGCCCCAAACCTATAAGCCTGATTCGCGCATCGGCAATTTCCTCGGCAAAAGGGTTGTATTGGTTTGCGGCAGAAATACTGATCGGCACCTCTTCGAAGGCGGTAAAAATCGGCGCCGGAGCGAATGTTATATGGGTTGTATTTTTGACATAGCCGAGCTCAAAAGTACTCTCAAGTGAATCTAGCTGTGTCAGGCTGCCAGAGAGAAAAAATGAATCTCTCTCTGCCGGCACCAGTGACGAAGTATAGGCTCGATAGTCAAAAAGATCCTCGTCCGTCACCCGGCGAAAATCAGTGGGGGCACTTCCATTCACCTGCCCCTCAGCGAAAGTCACAATATTATCGCCAACATGGATGCGGGCATTAGGTGTGGCGCTTGAACGCTGGTCATCGCCGCCCAGTGGTCGACCATCGGCGGAATTGGAGATTGCTCTATCGCGACTAAAAAAGCCCGCCTGATCATAGTGAGAGACCATGGCTAACAACTCTACTCCGGCCACTTTCCCGCTCACCAAAAGATCGTAGCGGCTAGTCTGGTTGTCTCCTGAATCGGATATTCCGGAATAGGTATTCAGCAGAATTCCATCAAAGCTTTTGCGCAAAATAACATTTACAACCCCGGCAATCGCATCCGACCCATAGATAGAGGATCCGCTGTCTTTAAGAATCTCAATGCGGTCCACAGCCGCAAGGGGGATACTGTTGAGATCAACTGAACCGCCATCAATGGCATTGACTGCGCTGCGCAATCCATTGATCAAGACCAGCGTATTGGTGGCGGGCAATCCCCGCAGGGTCACGCTGGCTGTTCCATTGCCGCCATTGCTAACCGCAGTACTTGCAGAGTTTCCTGCCACTTCTGGGGTAAAGCGCATCAGCTGGGACAGCGTCTGGGCACCGGAGAGGCGAATTTCAGTGGCGGTAATAATATCTGTCGGAGTAAATGAGTTGCCGTCCATCTGCTTGAACCTAGATCCGGTCAGCGGCTTGCCTCGAACGATTAACTCTTCGATCATCGGGTACTGTTTTTTGCTGCGCTGCAGATCCTTATGCATCGCGGCACAGTCCCAACCGGTTTCACAGCGCGGCAGTACCACCACGGTCTGGGGCCCTACAACACGGTATTCGATATCACGATCTTCAATGATTAAATCCAATATTTGCAGGATACTAAAGCTGCCAACAACCTCTGGAGCATTCTGGTCATCAACCATAGAAGAGGGGAAAATAATTGAAGACTGGGTCTGCTGGCCAAGCGCTATCATCGAACCGTGGAGACTGCCCCGAGGCAGCTCAACCGGATAAATATCCGTGACAATCCCATGGGCCGCTGAGCTTGGCAATAGCGTGCTTAGAAATAGACAGAATAGACAGGTAATAGAAAGTAGAGATGTTCGGCTGATAGCCAACAAACGGCGGTAACCATTATGCAAAACACCAAAACATGCCATACGGCACAGACCCAGTCTAAATACAGAGGATCATTAAACCTTAAGGATTGGGTTGAGACAACAGCCATTTCTCGCCGCGGGGAGTCAGCTCCAAACCCAGGGCTTGGGCTACTGCGGCCAGCGTTTCTTTCTTTTGGCGAGACGAGAAAGTCCCTGAGATTTTGATGCTGCGAGAGACATCATCGGCGACGATGACTTTTTTATGCAGATAGCGATTGAGCATCTCAACCGCATCACCAATCGAGGTGTTTTCAAATAACAACTGCCCCTGCCGCCATGCCGTGGCCTGGACATTTTTTATCTTGGTCTCGGACAGACCGCGAACCGAATCAATTTCCAGCGCTTCATCAACCGTCAGTAACTTTGACTGGGCTGAGGAAACAGAGGATCCGCCCGCCTCTTCCACTCGCACAATGCCCTCGCTAACAGAGACTAGGGTGCTCTGGTCAGTGACCCGATAAATATTAAATGCTGTGCCCACTGCGCGAACCGTTGCACCTGCCACATCGACAGTAAAGGGCCTGTCCTTATCAGTGGCAACCGTGAAGAAGACTTCACCCCTGTGCAGCGCAACCTCGCGAGTATTCTCCGTTAGGGATACCGAGATTTCGCTATTGGTGTTGAGCTCAACAACGCTGCCATCGGCAAGGGTAACCGCCAGATATTGGCCTGTTCCTGCAGCGTAGATTTCATCCTGGGGGTGAAAATTAAATACCGCAATAAAACCAACGGCGGCCAGGGAAAAAGCCAAGGCCATCGGTTTCCAGAGACTTTGCAATTTATCCATCAGGCCAAACCCTGGTACTGACTGTGGCTCAGCAGGTGTTTCGGCGGAAGTTTCAGCTAACAGCTCATCTACAGGCAGATAAGAGACGGCGCCCATTGTCTGCCAAAGCTCCAGCGCCTCATCCCAGGCCAACTGATGAGACCCATCGACGGTGAGCCAAACAGAAAAGTCCTCAAGATTTTTCTCACTCACTTTTTCGCCACGCAACGCAACAACCCAGGCGAAGGCCTGGTCGAGGACGTTTTGATCAATTTGCGTTGTGGTCAATGGCTTGTGCCTATTAGTTAGCAGCTATGAGTTAGCAGTTTTTATTCTAGTCGCTTGTATTCTTTTGGCCCGCTTATATCGAGCGTATTTCTCTAATTAATAATATTTATCACTGCTTAGACGAGCAAAAGAGCAAATACCCCAGACTATCGTGCCAATAAAAAAATTAACGGTATCTTATTTATATTCGCATACAATATTTGTGCCATCGGCCCCTGATGGCGGCTACTTAGGTTGGGGCCAGCTAGATAAGGCGCTCCAGGGGAAACACAACAGAAAATATTGAAATATTCGACATTGATAGCACCCCGACCTGACACAAAAAGGGGCAAGCGCACCGATATGGGGCTTTTTTAGTGTAATTTGGCGATGATTAGCGGGGAAAAGCTATTTGCTTGTGTCGGCGAGAGCGCTACGCAGGTGCTTGAGTGCCTCAAGGATATATTTCTCGACAGAACTAACCGAGACGCCCATCTGCGTGGCAATCTCTCCATAGGTAAGGCCTTTCGCGCGATTGAGAATAAATGCCTGCCGTGGATTTTGCGGCAATCCCTCGAGAGCTGCGTAAATAACCGACAATGTCTGCTTGGCTTCCATCTCGCGCTCAAGAGGGATATTTTCAACCAGCGCACTGACTGGCGTAGAGCCATCAGCCGGGGCTTTGGCGCCCTCTCGCTCTAAATAATTTTGGTGCAAAACTTTTCTGCGCAACTGGTCGATCGACATATTGGCAGCGACTTGAAAGAGGAAGGCCTTGGCATTGGATAACTTACTGGGATCATCGAGGGTATAGAGACGTATAAAAGCCGCCTGCGCGATATCTTCGGCATCTTCACGGCTGCTCATACGACGCGCCAAAAAACGAACAAGCGTCGTACTGTGCTGGTTAATTAAATTTTCAACGAAATCTTTATTATTGTAATTCATACTCATTCTGACAAGATGTGAGTTGTGCAGTTACAAATCAAACAAGTATTTCCAGAGAACTCTAACACAAATTTCGGATAAATCTATGGGTTATGCACAGTCAGATTTTGTACCGCAAAATATAGAGAGCCTGAGGCAAAATCTCCCGCCGTTTGATGCCGCTGCGATAGCTGATTTAACCGCTAACAGCGCACTGAAAAACTACCTGGATTTTTATCGCCTGCCGCGCCCAAACGACCACATACAGCTTTATGCAGGTCATCTATTCGACGCCGACCAACAGACCCATATTATGGCCTGGCAACCTGTCGGCGCCCGGGGAACGGTGATTGTGGTTCACGGCTATCTCGACCATACCGGCCTGCACAGAAACCTGATTAATGAGCTGCTTGGCCGCCAGTTCGCGGTGGTCTGCTTTGATCTTGTTGGCCACGGCCTGTCGAGTGGCGAGCCAGGCTACATTGACAGCTATGCTGACTATGTTCGTCAGCTAAATCAGGTGATCAGTGCCGCCACAGAATTTCTCCCGGGGCCACTACATGGCATCGGGCAGAGTACTGGCGGAGCCATCTTGCTTAAACAGCTACTCGAACAGATCAACACCAGCAACTATCCCTTTGCCAGTCTCAACCTGCTGGCTCCGCTGGTGCATCCGCGTTTATGGAAATTTAATCGCTGGGCTTTTAAGCTCACCGGCCGGTTTCGCAAAACACTTAAAAGGGTCTTTCGACAAAATTCTCAGGATAAGGAGTTTTTACACTTCCTGAAACATCAGGACCCCTTTCAGCCACGCAGATTGCCCAAAGCCTGGATCGGCGCTATGGCGAATTGGGTTGAGGAAATAGAAAATCACCCGGGTAGCAACTTTCCAATCAATGTGATTCAGGGCGATAAGGATGGAACTCTGGACTGGCGCTATAACATCAAGCTACTGGAGGAAAAATTTCCTCAAATGAGCCTTAACCTGGTCAGCGATGCTGGCCACCATATGGTGAATGAACGCCAGGACTTACGGGAACAAATCTTTGCTGCGATTAAGTTATAGATTTATAAAGCTAGAAGGAAATATCAGTTGTAGATAGCTGCAGGTAACCAGGTTGCCAGCGCCGGCCAGACAGATAGCATCAGCATCAATAGCAGTTGAATCACAATAAATGGTGCGACTCCCCGATACATATCCGAGGTTTCAACCGAGGCCGGAGCAACACCGCGCAGATAGAACAGTGCAAAGCCAAATGGTGGCGTCAAAAAGGAAGTCTGAAGATTGATCGCAATCATAATGCCCAGCCATACCGGATCCAAACCCATGGCGAGCAGAACCGGGCCAACAATCGGCACAACAACAAAAGTAATCTCAATAAAGTCGAGTACAAAGCCGAGTAAAAATATAACCACCATCACCAAAATGGTTGCACTGACCACGCCGCCCGGCAGTTGCGAGAAGAATTGCTCGACCAGCTCCTCACCTCCAAAACCGCGGAATACCAGCGAGAATATCGCCGCGCCTATCAGAATCAAAAACACCATTGAGGTTACTTCGGTGGTGTTCTGTCCCACTTCACGAAGGCGAGGTACTGACAGCTGCCCCTTAAACATTGCCAGCAGAGTGGCGCCAAAAGCACCTACTGCTGCGGCTTCCGTCGGGGTTGCTGCGCCGGTCAATATTGAGCCCAGTACGGCGGCAATCAACAGTATCGGCGGCAGTAAATTGCGCATCGCCCGAGACAATTTATGGGTCGCTAAGGGCTGATCAATCTCTGACTGAAGTGGTGACTGCTGTAGCTCAGGTTGTAGCTGGGGCTTGGCAAACAGAATGACATAGATGCTGTAGAGCACAACCAGAATCAGTCCGGGAATAATGGCACCTACAAACAGGTCGCCAATAGAGACCACCTTGGGGGTAAATATTCCCATATTTAACTGCGCCTGCTGATAGGCACTGGAGAGAATATCGCCGAGTAAAACCAGCGCAATTGAGGGGGGAATAATCTGCCCAAGGGTACCAGTGGCGCAGATAATCCCGGTGGCCTGAGATGATGAGTAGCCGCGTTTCAGCATGGTGGGTAGTGACATCAAGCCCATGGTCACCACTGTGGCACCGACAATACCAGTGCTCGCCGCCAGCAGCGCGCCGACCAGTACAACCGAGATACCCAGACCGCTGCGAAAACCGCTAAACAGGTCGGCCATACTCTCGAGCAGGTCTTCCGAGAGGCGCGACTTTTCCAGCATCACCCCCATCAACACAAATAGGGGTACCGCAATTAGCGTGGTATTTTTAACTGTGCCAAACAGGCGGTTGGGCAGCGCCTGTAAAAAGGCCATATCAAAATGGCCGGTGGCATAGCCGACCACAGCAAAAATCAGCGCAGTGCCCGACAACGATAGCGCCACTGGATAGCCTGCCATCAACACTAGGCAGACCACCAAAAACATAAGGAGTGGGATAAATTCAGCCATCACAGCATCGGCTCGAGGTGATCGGGGGCTGACTGATCAGGCTGGTTAAGCAGCACCAACAAATTTCTCAGGGTCTCGGCAGTTCCCTGCAAAATTAGTGTTGCTGGCATCAGTAGCAGCAGGGTCTTTAACAGGTAGACGCCAGCAATACCGCTGCGCTCTTCGGAGGTCTCGCCAATTGCCCAGCTGGCCAGTACATAGTCCCAAGAGAAGATAAAAATCAGCAGGCAGACCGGCAACAAAAACACCAGGCCGCCAATAAAATCCACCAGTGCTTTTTTGCGCGGCGAAAATCCGCGATAGAAAATATCCACGCGCACATGACCGCCACGCTGCAGGGTAAAGGCAATACCGAGCATAAATACCACCCCGTGCAGATAGGTAATCGATTCCTGCAGGGCGATGGAGCCACTTTCAAAGTAGTAGCGCAACACGACAATAATCACCGTGAGGACAACCATCAATAAGGTTAACCAGGAGATCGCCCTGCCGGTAATATCGGTGAACTGATCGATACCCTTTATTAAGTGCTGAAAAACTTTCACCGGATTATCTAATACCTTGTATTGCTAATAGGATTGAGTGGCGCTGCCAAATTTGGCGGTAAGTATAACTGGCTAATTCCCCAGCCGATAGAGAGCCGCCAGCGACGACAACCTTTGACGATATTAATCTCACTGGCTAAGCTGTTCGCTCTCGACAGTCCTATACCCTTTTTACCCAGGCGATTATTTCATGCATAAAGTCCGCGATGCCTCCCTAGAGATCATTCTGATTATTCTGATCGGCGGGTTAATTGGCGCGACGCTCGCCATCGTCTGCAATCTTTTTGTTATCGGGGTGCACTGGTTTGAGCAGCAGCGCCAAGCCAGCACGCTTTTCTCGCTTACTATCGGCGGTCAGTTACTGTCATTTTCCAGCGTGATTTTTCTGTGGATAGCGGCAGCTATAGTTGTCGTACTAAAAGTTGGTTTTGGAATTGCCCGCTGGACTGGGCCTGCGGATTCTATCTATGCCGCCCATCAGATCAATGAGCCTCTGAATATTAAAACCGGGCTGGCTTCAACACTGGCGGCGTTTACCGCTGCCAGTGGTGGCGCGTCGGTCGGACAGTACGGCCCCCTGGTTCACTTTGGTGCGACCATGGGCATCTGGGTGAAGCGCTTTATCTCCAGCCGCCTATCCCACGAGGTCTATCTTGGCTGCGGTGTTGCCGCCGCAATTTCCGCTGGTTTTAATGCGCCGATTGCCGGGGTGATTTTTGCCCATGAGGCCATTCTGCGGCACTTTTCTGTACGCACCATTGCGCCTATCACTGTGGCGTCGATCTCCGCCAGCGCACTCAGCCACCAGTGGTTCCCCCACTCCATCACCTTTGAAATCAGTGCCCTGGTTCCACCACTTGCGGAGATTGTTCCAGTTCTGGTTATGCTCGCGCCTCTGTTCTCAATAGTCGCGGTCTGCTTTATGTGGGCCCTGCGCTACTCTGCTAAGAGTGCTGCTAAATTAACCTTAAAAGGCAATGCCTCACCCCTGCTGCTACCGTTTATTGCCGCGACCATTTGCGGTCTGGTCGGGGTTTGGATTCCCCAAATTCTCGGACTGGGCTTTTCCAGTATCAATAATATGATCGCCGGTGAATTTGCCCTCTCCCTGCTCTTCGCGGTGTTGATTGCCAAGCTGCTTATAACTGCTCTGTGCATAGGCTTTGGCCTTTTTGGCGGAGTTTTCTCACCCTCCTTATTTATCGGCGTTGCCGCTGGCGCCCTGGCCGGACAGTTACTCACTCTATTTGGCTTTGCTGATATTGCCAGCATTATCAGTGTTGCCGGTATGGCGGCGGTTAGCTCAGCAGTGATTGGCGCCCCAATCACCGCCGTCATTATTGTTCTGGAACTTACCCAGTCCTACACCTACGCCGTCGCGGTGATGGTCTCAGTGATGCTCTGCAGCCTGATTACTAACCGTTTATTTGGCCAGTCATTTTTTGATCGTCAGCTGCTCGATCGCGGTATTGACCTGCTTAAAGGCCGAGAGGCCATTGCACTTCGACAGAAGAAACTAGGTGACCTTAGCAGCCAACATTATCTGCGCGCCGCCACCAACACCAGTGGCCAAGAGCTCTGTGAGCAGATGAAAAGTCGCGGACAAACTGAAGCCTATATAGTCGACGATAACGGCGTGCTATTGGGAAAAATTTCCCTTTACGGGGCTATCGACGCTGCCGACAGCAGTATTGAAAGTTTTATGGATACTCGCCCGACTATCCTCTACAGCCACAATAGCCTCGACGAATCCATGCTTAAAGTCCGTCAATTTGTTGGCGAAAGTCTTCCAGTGGTCGATGCCGAAACCGGAAAATTGGAGGGATCTATTACTGAGGGCGCGCTTTTCCAGGCGGTTACCGATGTACAAAATCAGGCACGAACACTCGAACGCGCCTGATCAAGGCCCAGCCTGTCTCTCTTAATAATTAATCTACCAGTACGGCCTTAAGCGCTGCCAGCCGATAGTTAATCTGAGCCTCTGCTCTATAGGCGATACCAGTATTGATGGTGACCGCAGAATTCCCCTTGAGGATCACCGGCAGGCGGATAGTTTTTCTTGTGCTGCCGCCGGAAACTTCAAGAATAATCTGATCCATTGCCCGCGGGCTTTTATTGGCAACCCTGACCAACAGATATCCGCTTTTGCTAACTGCCGGGCTTAGGGCCAAAAATGTCTGCGGCTGCATCTGCAGTTGCAGATCCTGCAATCTCTTTTGCGACTGATTGCCCAGCGCGCCACCGGCATTAGCGGCAAGCTTAAAATAACTGTTTGCCTGGTCGTACTGCTTGCCCTGCAAGGATAATTCCCCGAGATAATAACTGGCTGCCGGTGTCGGCAGTAACTTATAGCTGTGCTGCAAATCGCTCCTTGCCTTAGCCCTCTCACCGCGCTCATAGAGCATGACGCCGCGAGCCAGGTAGGGGCTGAAAAATTTATTATTTTTCTTTATGGCGGTGGTGTAGGCTTTTTCTGCGTTGTTATATTCTTCAAGCATCTGCCATGCATGGCCACGCAGTTCCCAAAAATGCCCCTCATTGGGCTGCTTTGCTACCGCTTTATCCAGGTGTTGAATGGCCAGGCGCCCATCCTTTTCTGCCAGCGCTTTTTTCGCCGCTGTCTCGGCTTCATAAGCTGGCGCATCTTTTTTCAGCTGGGCAATGGCCGCCTGATAGCGTGCGCGGTAACGCTTGCCGGAAGCAACATTTGTCGCCCTGGCCCGATTCTTTTCAACCCTCTGTGCTGATGGCGGGTGGCTGGCAAATAGATTATCCAAAAACCCCGCCTGTCGGGACTTGCTCAATTCGAGAAACGTTTCCTGAAGCTCTACCGCGCCCTGTAACTCATAACCAGCGCTGGCCATATAGTTCATGCCGTAATGATCGGACTCCAGTTCATCATCGCGGCCATATTTTGCCATCCAGGCAGCAGCACCGAGCTGCGATGCCATACCGTATAGCTGTCCCCCCTTTTGACCCTGAGTTGCCACCCCCAGGGTGACCAGGCCAATATTGGTCAATGTACCGCGAGTCATTTGCGAAGCGCCATGACGAGCTGCCGCGTGGACAATTTCATGGCCGAGCACAGCTGCTAATTGAGACTCGTCTTCGAGCAATACAAGCAGGCCGCGATTGATGGCGATTTTCCCACCGGGCAGCGCCCAAGCATTGGGCACATCATTGTTTAGCACGACAAATTCGTAGGGCAAATCCGGGCGATCACTGACCGCAACTAGGCGCTGACCAACACCGGCTACATAGGTTTGCAGAGACTTATCCAGATAGTAATCGCCGCCTTGGGATTGGCGGTAGGGACGGTAGTTTTTTTCGCCGATGGCAATTTCTTTTTGCGGCGAGACGATTGATAATTCGTTTTTGCCGGTCACCGGGTTGACCGAACAACCGCTAATAGTTATGGGCAGTAAAAGTGCTAGCAACCATTTTTTCATTCCATGTCTCCCTTTTCCTGTTGTCTATTCTGGACGGTTTTCCGCGATGATCTGCTGCTCGCGCAGTCTGCGTAAGTTGATATAATAACAACATTAAACTCATACTATTTCCACTAAATGAAGCAATATAACTATGCTTATTGTTATCTCGCCCGCCAAAAAACTCGACTATACAAGCTCGGTTAATTCGTCTTTAAGCACTCAGCCAGAACTGCTGGATCACTCCCAGGAACTCTTGCAAGGGTTGAAAGCATTGGCCCCGCAGGAGGTCTCTTCGCTGATGAGCCTTAGCGATAAATTGGGGGCGTTAAATTTCGAACGCTTTCAAGAGTGGCAGACACCTTTTACTGAGGATAATGCACGACCTGCAGTATTGGCCTTTAAAGGCGATGTCTACCAGGGTCTGGATGCCGACAGTATGAGTGATGAGGATCTGCGCTGGGCGCAGGATCACCTGCGTATTCTCTCCGGTTTATATGGTCTGTTGCGTCCCCTGGATTTGATGCAGGCCTACCGTTTAGAAATGGGCACCAAATTCACCAACCCCCGCGGCGCCGATTTGTATCAGTTTTGGGGCGATATTATTACCAATGAATTGAATAAAGCAGGGTCCTCTGTATTGGTAAATCTGGCGTCTAATGAGTACTTTAAATCGGTGCACAAAAAAGATCTCAGCGCGCGAATTATCACCCCGGTTTTTATGGATAAAAAGAACGACAAATATAAAATTATCAGCTTTTATGCCAAGAAAGCTCGCGGCTTAATGAGTAGCTATATTATTAGAAACCGCATTACTGACGTTGAAAAGATTAAGAATTTTGATAGCGACGGCTACAGTTACAGCGCGGCCCGGAGTGAAGCGGATCAATGGGTTTTTGTTCGCGACTAGCTCCGGATCAATAGATTAAATAATCTGCCGACAATCCGATAAAGATAATCATACCCACGCGATGGTTACTGAGAAATGCTGCAAAACAGGCTTCCCGATCGCGCCCGCGGCTGATTAGATGCTGATTGATAAAGTACGCCGCCGCCACTGCCAGGGCGGTAAAATAGACGGCACCGCGACCAAATAACAATCCCGCCCAAACTAACAGGGCCAGCACTGCAACCTGCAACAAGCCAATAATCACAAGATCGTATTTGCCAAACAGTATGGCGGTTGATTTGATGCCTATCTGCAGATCATCGTCGCGATCAACCATGGCGTAATAGGTATCAAAGGCAATGGTCCAGAACACCACCGCGGCAAAAACCACCCACAGCTCTATCGGTAATTCATTGTTCTCGGCGGCAAATGCCATAGGCGTCGACCAGGCCCAGGCAATGCCCAAACCCAATTGCGGAAGATGGGTAACGCGTTTTAAAAATGGGTAGAGTGCCGCCACCGCCGCTCCGCCAAAGGCCAGCATAATCGTTAGCTGGTTGGTGAGCAGAACCAGTATCAGCGCCATCAGCATCAGGCCAAAAAACAGTCTCAGGGCAGCGCTTGCCTTAATTTCGCCGGCGGGAATCGGCCGGTTTTTAGTTCTCTCAACATCGCCATCCACATGGCGATCCGCATAATCATTTATCACACAGCCCGCCGCTCGCATCACTACAACACCCAGGCTAAAGATCAGCAGGTTAACCAACTGCGGATGACCTTCGCTGGCAAACCACAGCGCCCAAAGGGTTGGCCACAGCAGCAGATAAGTGCCTATAGGTCGGTCGAGGCGCATAAGGCGCATCCACCGGTTGGCGGTTAGAAAACTACTCATCTTATTGGGTGCTCATTGGGCTTAAAATCTGGCAGGAACATTTCACAGACTAAAAGCGGCTTGGCGGATAATGTAAACACTGATCGACGACCCCAAATCGGTTGATCGAAAGGCGGCAGTTTAGAGGTCAGGGATTGGTTGGTATCTGCAGGAATACAGGCCCACTCCAGCGGCTCACGACGCATGGTCGGGTCGCTAAATAACAGCGCGCCGAGTGGTCTGCTGTCGAGATGACGCAACTTGCGCAAGCGACCGGTCAAGGTTTGCAGAGGTATAACACTGCGGGCATAGACCCAGGGGACGCCGCGGCCAAACAACAGCACCTCGCGAATCAGCGCCAGTTGTCGAGGTGCCAGCGCCAGTGCACGACGCTCTGAAAATCTCGGCAATTGCACTGACTGACTGAGCACTTCAACACTGAACTGACCATCGCTAGCCTGCTGCAGACGTTGCGTTAACGAGCCACTATCCAACAACCAGTCGCGCAGCTCTGCCGGGGCTTTGTTTACTTCCCCCAACAATGGTTGCCGCCAGACCAATTGATCTGAAAAATGCCCTTTAACCATCAGTTAATGTTCCTGTAACCCATTGGCATAAAAATCTCTGCCATCCGGCTGGGCGCGAAAACGTTTGTACTCCCACTGATATTGTTCAGGGGCCAGTTCGACCATTTCCTCCACACCTTTATTGAGCGCGCTCACCGCAACTGTCTTGTCTTCACTGTAAAGCTCATCTTCGGCGGGTAGGAAATGTAGACGCCAGCCACCGGGTTCGCGAATGGCAGAACAAAAAAGTGCCTGGCAACCAGAGCGGCCGATTAAATTAGTCAGCAGGGTCATGGTGCGTGTTTGTACGCCCATAAAGGGAGCGTAGATGCCACCACTTTCCTCGGGCTGCTGGTCGGGAAGAATCGCCGTGGTCTCGCCTCTTTTTAAGGCCTTAATCAGCGCCGCCACACCGCGCCCATCGGTTGGTACCAATGTTGCGCCAGACTGCTCTCGAGAGGATTTAATCCAGCGTCCCAGTTCAGGGATTTTTGGCGGCTCATACAGAGATGTCATCTTGCTTCTCGGTGAGACCCACAGGCCAACAACTTCCCAGTTGCCCTGGTGGGGAACAATAAGAATGGTGCCACGCTTATCGTCCATGGCCGCTTGGAAAAGTGCCATGCCTTCCACGGCAATTATTTTACGCTCTAGCCATGTGCTGGGCTTGCGCCAGACTCTGGGTGTTTCGACAAACGCCTGGCCCAGCTGCAACATGCGTTTTTTACACAGGCGCTCTATTTGCTGCGCCGACATCTGGGGATAGCAGAGGCGTAAATTAATTCGCGAGACCAATACCGGTCCCAGCTGCAGAAGATAGATAACGCGACCGATGGCGCGCCCAAGCAGGCGCCCCACAGAGAGAGGGAACCAGCCGAACAACTGCAACACAAACAGGAGAGCTTTATTTTTCAAGGTCGTCGGTTACCTTTTTTTGCAAGGCTGGATTATTAATTTTTACTGCTTATTTAAGCTTTTCTGGCAACTCATTACTCAAGTAATCACGCAGGTCATCACCTATTTGATGATGTAGCAGGCCGAGCTCAATATTTGCCTTAAGCAGCCCCATCTTGCTGCCACAATCATAGCGTGTTCCCTGGTATTCATAGGCCAGCACCTGCTCTTCCGTCAGCAATGTCTGAATTGCATCAGTGAGCTGATACTCTCCCCCAGCACCTGGCTTTAACTTATCGAGGTGCTGGAAAATCTGTGGCGTGAAAATATAACGGCCAGTAACGCCCATATCGGATGGCGCATCTTCAAAGGCTGGCTTCTCAACAATCTCGTCCAATAAATAAACACGCTCGGACTGTGGCTTGCCGCTGATCACACCGTAGGCGGAAATCTCTGGGCCCGGCACTTTCTGGATGGCAATGACCGAACTCTTATAATATTCATAGAGCTCGACCATCTGGCGCACCGCGCCTTTTTCCCCGTGAATCAAATCATCTGCAAGGATTACAGCAAAGGGCTCATCGCCAATCAGGTGCGCCGCAGTCAATACCGCGTGACCCAGGCCCAGCGCTTCGTTTTGTCTGATATAAGTACAGCTGACACCTTTGGGAACAATGTTTTGCGCGATATCCAACAGCGCTTTTTTATTGTTCATCTCCAGCTGATGCTCTAGCTCATAGGCTTTGTCAAAATGATCGGCAATACTGCGTTTGTTGCGGCCGGTGATAAAAATCATCTCGGTAATGCCAGCTTCAACCGCTTCTTCAACAGCGTACTGAATTAATGGTTTATCGACGACAGGCAGCATCTCTTTTGGATTGGCTTTGGTTGCCGGCAAAAATCTTGTGCCCATACCCGCCACTGGAAATACTGCTTTGCGAACTTTTTCTCCATGTCTTACATGCACCATCTAGTACTATCCTCTACTTATTAAGGGGGGGTTATCCTGCTGTTTAATTTGATAGATTAATCGCTAGTTATCATTATATCCAGATTTGATTATAACAAGATGGTTTTAATTCGCCGCTTAGCCCGCTGATTGCTAATCTTTTTCCCTTTCTTTATTAAGCTGCCGCCTTATAATTGCGCATTCTTTAAGTAAACATACTTTTAATAATTAAATACTCGTAGGAATCCACTGTGAGCAATGTCGGCACGCCCCCTGATACATTTCAGGATCTAATAATAAGACTACAACAATACTGGGCTTCTCAGGGTTGCGTGGTGTTACAGCCACTAGATATGGAAGTCGGCGCCGCCACCTTCCATCCTTCTACTTTTCTGCGGGCAATTGGCCCGGAAAACTGGAATAGCGCCTATGTGCAGGGTTGCCGCCGTCCGACTGATGGCCGCTACGGTGAAAATCCCAACCGACTACAGCACTACTACCAGTTTCAGGTTGTTATGAAACCTTCCCCGAGTGATTTTCAGGAGCTCTATCTGGGCTCGCTGCGCTCTCTGGGTATAGATACCGCAGTTCACGATGTTCGCTTTGTGGAAGATAACTGGGAATCCCCTACCCTGGGTGCCTGGGGTATTGGCTGGGAAGTCTGGCTCAACGGCATGGAAATTACCCAGTTCACCTATTTCCAGCAGGCTGGTGGACTCGAATGTTATCCAGTAACTGGCGAAATCGCCTACGGTCTTGAGCGCATCGCCATGTACCTGCAGGGTGTCGATAGTATTTACGATTTAGTCTGGGCCCACGGCCCCCAGGGCGATGTTACCTATGGTGATGTCTTCCATCAAAATGAAGTCGAGATGTCGACGTTCAATTTTGAACATGCCGATGTGGATTCACTGTTCGCCACTTTTGATCAGTGCGAAAAAGATTGCCTGAAATTAACCGAGAGCGGCTTGCCACTGCCCGCCTATGAGATGGTAATGAAAGCCTCTCATGCGTTTAATTTGCTCGATGCCCGCCACGCTATTTCAGTCACTGAACGTCAACGTTATATCCTGCGGGTGCGAACTATCGCTCGCGCTGTTGCTCAGGGTTATTTTGACTCCCGATTGGAGTTGGGCTTTCCCATGGCAGATAAAGCGCTTGCTGAAGAAGTTACCCAGCGTGTTGAGAAAGAAAAACTTGCGGCTGCGGCCAAGCAAGAGAAGGCAGCAAAAAAACAATCTGCTACAACAGAGTCCGCTAAAACATCTGGAGAATCAAAATGAATGCAGATTTTCTAGTCGAGATTGGAACCGAAGAGCTTCCACCGAAAGTATTGCGTCAGCTGTGCGACAGCTTCTCTGAAGGTATCACCAGCCGCCTGAGCGCAGAACAACTACAGTTCGGCGAAGTGACTATCTATGGTGCCCCGCGCCGTTTGGCTGTGCTGATCAAAGATCTTGAGACCCAGACACCAGATC
>Ga0209119_1000890_pt1 | contig 30339 bp, 30 predicted proteins | sample COG_03_FD_184747 | JGI IMG/M metagenome (GOLD analysis project Ga0209119, IMG submission 184747) | Pelagic Microbial community sample from North Sea - COGITO 998_met_03 (SPAdes) (version 2) | ecosystem: Environmental > Aquatic > Marine > Neritic zone/Coastal water | place: Helgoland, sampling...
ATCAGAGAAATTGTATTTGAATTCTATAGATAAATATACCGCCGAATCTTTTACCCGTTTTCTGAAAATCGAGCAGCAGTATAGTGATAATTATTGTGGCCAGCTCTTAAAATTATTGAAGATTATTCTGCGAGATGCTGAGAAAAGTGGTTTGGAAGTGCACCCTTATTCCAATTATATTGAGTCTTTTAAACAGAAAAGTTCCGATCGCATCCTTCATATTTTAAATCCATCCGAGATTAAAGCATTAAAGGGATTAAAGCATATCCCAGCAGCATATACAGATAGTTATAATTGGTTATTGATTGGTTTGTGCATAGGGCAGCGAGTCTCAGATCTATTAAAGTTGAGCCCGAATAATCTTAGAAAAGCACCTACAGGATTATATATAGATATATTACAACAGAAAACAAAGAAGGCGGTGACTATTGGTGTTGCAGATCCACTAGTTATTGTACTATTAGAGAATGAGTTTCCAAGAAAAGTATCTCAAGTAGTGTTTAATAAACAGATCAAAGCACTTTGCAGAATGGCGGGAATTGATGAATTGGTATCTGGGTTTAAAAACAACCCAAAGACTCGAAGGAAAGAAATTGTAAATGCTCCGAAGTATGAATTTGTAACCTCACATATAATGAGGCGTTCTTTTGCGTCTAATTACTATGGAAAAATTGAAACGCCGCTAATTATGAATATTACTGGACATTCTAAAGAGAGTACGTTTCTGACTTATATTGGGACGCATCAAAATAAAGATGCGTTGGCAGATTTATTTATGCAACAGGCTGGAGTTATTTGGTGATTTTACTTTTTTTTTAAACTCAACTAGTCTTCTTTTGTAAAATTCTTTTTCGGTTAATAAATTAAACAACCAAACTCGATATTCTTTGTGTATTATGGATTTCAGAATAATATTTACTCTTAATTTTATAAATAGATAAATCTTAATGAATTTGGATTGTGTTTTTGTTCTTATGGGATTTGAAAAATGACTATTAAAATCTCTTAAATACAAAGCTGTTTCAGTTGTTTTATTGTATTCTAAACTATTTACCCTATTAAAAACTTCATAACAAGCTGATAAAAAGCAATTTAAGGGGTGTTTTAATTTATCTAAAGTATTCATGGCAGCCTTTGCACTCGTTTTTTTTGACAATAAAAAAACATCATAAGCATTTCGTAAAGCCATACTTTTATAATAAAAACCTTTATCATTTATTTGATTGGCAATAATGGATAAATTTAGTTTGTTTGAATAGCTTAAAACTGCAGTACCTTTTATAATCTGACTATCTTTCTCTACAAAGCTATAATTAAATTCCTTAGTATATTTTTTTATGTTTAAAAAATCCTTATGAATTTCAATAGCTGCAATGTTATTCTCTTTTTGAAGTCTTCTGTAATGCTTATTATCTAAATCAGGATAATGATATTTTCGCTTTCTTACATCAGAATACCCAAACTCTCTTAAAATAGTAATTGCTTTTAGATAGTCTTCTTTTGAAAAAATAAAATCGATGTCCCCCACCATTCGTTCAGCTAAATCTTTATATAGGCCAGCTAATAGATTGCCAGTTCCTTTTAAAAATATAGGAGTAATTTTATTTGCTAATAAAACACTGTTTAAATCTTTTGCTTGAGTAATTATTTGTTTATTCCGCTCCCTGTTTATACCGGTAATATGCTCCATGTAGCTAACCAACTCATGAGGTAAATACTGCAAGAAATCTACACGTTTTAAATTACAATACAATGCAGGAAACACATAATGGGCTGTGCTCACTTTGACGACAGCATCCCAATCCACTTCTGTTGTTTTAAGAATGAACTCTATTGCATTCCTGTTTTTTTCTTCAAAAGAAATAGTCAGACATTTGGCAACAAAAAATAAGGTTTCTTTATAATTCAATTAATTCTCTTTTTACTTTAAAAAATTATTTGGTAGGATCTGGATCTTGGTTAAAGAGATCTTCATTTTTCTCTTTTAATTGTTCTAGGGTAAATTTGTCTCGTACAGACTTTGTTTTTGGGAAGATATAATTAGAAAGGGTTACAAAAACTTTTACCCGTTCTGTTTTAGTTAGTTTTTCTTGGTTTATAAGCAAATCATCCAAAACTTTTTCATAAAGCATTTCCATCTTTTCTTTAATGGAAGGCCCTTCTTTTTTTGCAGGTCCTCTTTTAGATTTTTTTCCTGCTTTCTTTGCGGATTTTGGATCGAATGGCATGTGTGTTAGAATTAGATTTTAAACCAAAAGTAACCAAAAAAGTTTAGTTTTTCAGCAACCAACTGCTAGACTGAATTATTTATTGTTATAATTTTTTTTATAATATTCTTTGTAGTCCCCAGAAGTTATATTTTCTAACCATTCTTTGTTATCTAGGTACCAAGCAACCGTTTTTTCAATTCCTTCTTCAAATTGCAACGATGGCTGCCAGCCTAATTCTTCTTTCAATTTTGTGGAGTCTATTGCATAGCGTAAATCATGGCCTGCTCTATCGGTAACGTAAGTTATTAATTTATCAGAAGTACCAAAATCTCTTCCGAGTAATCGATCTAGCGTTTTAATCATCACTTTTATCAAGTCGATATTTTTCCATTCATTGAATCCGCCGATATTATAGGTATCTCCTAATTTTCCTTTATGAAAAATAACATCTATTGCCCTTGCATGATCATTTACAAATAACCAATCTCGTACATTTTCCCCTTTTCCATACACAGGTAGCGGTTTATTATTGACAATATTATTGATAAATAAAGGGATTAATTTCTCTGGAAACTGATACGAACCATAATTATTTGAACAATTAGATATCACAGTAGGCAATCCGTACGTATCATGAAAAGCTCTTACAAAATGATCTGAAGATGCTTTAGATGCAGAATAGGGGGAATGCGGGTCGTAAGCAGTGTCTTCTGTAAAAAACCCTTCTTCGCCTAATGAACCATAGACCTCATCCGTAGAGACATGATAAAACAATTTATTGGTAAAGTCTCCCTTCCAATATCCTTTTGCCGCTTGCAATAAACTAAGTGTACCCATCACATTGGTCTGAGCAAAAGAGAAAGGGTCTTCAATTGATCGATCTACATGAGATTCTGCCGCTAAGTGAATGATAGAGTTAATCTTATAATCTATAAAAACCTGTTTTACTTTTTCAATATCACAAATATCACACTTTATAAATGTGTAGTTTTCTTTGGTCTCTATGTCTTTTAAATTATCTAAATTACCCGCATAGGTCAATACATCCATATTAATAATATGATATTCTGGGTATTTATTTACCAATAATCGCACTAGGTGAGAACCTATAAAACCAGCTCCTCCGGTTACTAATATATTTTTCATAAACTAATTTTTTATTTTTTCTATACAATCTTTTAAAGAATCTCTCCAGTAAGGAATTTCAATTTTAAAATCTGTTTTTATTTTAGACTTATTCAACACTGAATAATGAGGTCTTTTTGCCAAGGTAGGATAGTCTTTTGTTTGAATTGGATTTACTTTACAGTTAATATTTACCAATTCCATAATGGCTATTGCAAAATCATACCATGAAGCAACCCCTTCATTAGAGTAATGATATAGGTTTCCTTTTTTACTGATATTCTCTGAGGTATTTTTACAAAGAATCTCCAGACAAGCTTTTGCCAAGTCTCTTGCATAGGTGGGTGTTCCAACTTGATCAAAAATTACTCGCAAGTTTTCTTTCTCGTTACCAAGACGCAACATTGTTTTGACAAAATTATTGCCATAAGAAGAATACAACCATGAAGTTCTAATCACAATCGAATCTATATCACAATTGATAACAGCAAGTTCCCCTGCTCTTTTAGTCTCTCCGTATACTCCAATTGGGCTCACTGGGTCTGTTTCTTTATATGGTAAAAAATGATCGCCATCAAATACATAATCAGTAGAGATATGAATCAACTTTCCTTTTACTTTCTCTAAAGCATTGACAAGGTTTGAAACACCGATTGAATTCACTCTTTCTGCAATTTCGGCATCCTCTTCTGCTTTATCAACTGCAGTGTAAGCAGCACAATTGATGACAACATTGATTTTATGATCTATGATAAAATCTTGTAATGCTGCAAAACTACAAATATCCAACTCATGAGAATTCCTAAAAACAAGATCTAACTTACTATAGTTAGCTGCTAATTCTCTAATTTCTGATCCTAGTTGTCCGTTTGACCCTGTAATTAATACCTTCATCTTTTAAAGTGTAAAAGGAGAATCAAATTCTAAAAAAAAAGGAAGTTCAGCATCTTTTGCAGAGACTAATACTTCACTTTCTTCAAATCCCCATTGAATGTTTAACTCGTTATCGTTCCATCGAATACCAGCATCAAACTCTGGAGCATAAGTATTATCTACTTTATACGCAAAAACAGCACTATCGCTCAAAACAGAGAATCCATGTGCAAAACCTCTAGGAACGAATAATTGTCTTTTATTTTCTCCCGTTAATTCAATAGCCACGTGTTTACCATAGGTTGGGGAACCTTTCCTAATATCCACAGCAACGTCCATTACTCTACCTTCAATACACCGAACTAACTTCGCTTGATTAAATGGTGGCTTTTGAAAATGCAGACCTCTTAAAACTCCTTTAGAAGACTTAGATTCATTGTCTTGTACAAATTTAATAGGATATACGTTTTCTTCAAATTTCTCTAAATTAAAAGATTCTAAAAAATAACCTCTATTGTCTCCAAAAACTGAGGGTTCTATAATATAAACGTCTAATATTTCTGTTTTAATAAACTTCATTTTATTGCTTTGCTAACTTTAATAGATATTGACCATAACCATTTTTCTTTAATGGCTCTGCTAATTTATATAACTGCGCTTTGTCTATGTATTTCATATTATAGGCTATTTCCTCTAAACATGCCACCTTTAATCCTTGTCTCTTTTCAATGGTTTCTACAAACTGCCCAGCTTCCATTAGTGAGTCATGAGTCCCTGTATCTAACCAAGCAAAACCTCTACCTAATAGTTGAACTTTTAATTTTTCTCTTTTTAAATACTCCTGATTCACTGCAGTTATTTCTAATTCTCCTCTGTGTGAAGGTTTAATGGTCTTAGCAACCTTAACTACATCATTTGTATAAAAATACAATCCAACTACTGCAAAATTTGATTTAGGATCAGTAGGTTTTTCTTCAATAGTGGTTACATTTCCTTTTTCATCATATTCTGCTACTCCATAACGTTCCGGATCATTTACATAATAGCCAAATACAGTTGATTTACCTTCAGCTACATTATTTTTAGCATTTTGTAAAATTCCTGAAAAACCGTACCCATAAAAAATGTTATCTCCAAGCACCAAGCACACATCATCAGTTCCAATAAATTCGGCTCCAATAATAAAAGCTTGAGCAAGGCCATCTGGACTAGGTTGTTCCTTATAGGTTAAACTGATACCAATTTCGCTACCATCTCCCAATAATTTATTAAAATTTGGCAAATCTTCAGGTGTAGAAATAATTAAAATTTCTTTTATACCCGCTAACATCAATACTGATAATGGGTAGTAGATCATCGGCTTATCATATACAGGTAATAACTGTTTAGATACCCCTTTTGTGATTGGATATAAACGAGTTCCACTACCTCCTGCTAGTATAATTCCTTTCATTGTATGTTTTTTTTAGGTAAACCCTTAAACCACTTTTCGTGTAAGTTATTGGAGGGGTATATTATTACTAAAGCAGTTAAAATAATCAACTTTGTATCGACAATAAATGATCTATTTAACTGATACCACTTTTCTAACTCACCTTTGTATGGGGCTACTACCCTTTCATAATATAAATGTAAATCTTCATTTTTAACGGAGGACATAATCGATTCTTCATCTCTAAAAACAATAGAACCAATTCCAGTTAGCCCAGGTTTGACATTGTATACCATATTTTTAATTTCTTCAGAATATAGATTCCAATCGGATTCTAAAATTGGTCTTGGACCAACAACACTTATATCACCAATCAAAATATTAAACAATTGGGGTAATTCATTTATTTTTGATTTTCTTAAAAACTTACCAATTTTAGTAACTCTAAAATCATCATTTAGTGTTATACTACCAGTGCCTAAATTTAAAGAATTTTTTAACATTGTAGCAAACTTCCAAATTTCAAACTTTGAATTCAAATATCCAATTCTTTCTTGAGTGTAAAAAACCTCACCCTCTGCCGTAAATCTTAAGGCAATGACTATTATTAAAAAAACTGGAATTAAAAACACTATTGCGATGAAGCTTGTAAGTATATCTGCAATTCTCTTAAAAAAATTATACATAAGTTTACATTTTTTGATCCAAATGTTTGCCTGTTTCTATATGGCTAAAATCTGGTACATATTTGTTAATGACTTTAATTATATCTGACTTACTTGCTTTAGGGTTGGAAAACACAACCTCAAAATCATTTTTTACTGATCCAAAAGAAATTTTAGTTTCAGTTGAATTGATGTAACCTAAAGATTTATATTTTTTAATATCAAAATCTTCTTCTTCAGTATAAAACTCTTCATATGTTTTTTCTCCAGAAGTATCTGTTTTAAAAAAAAAGATAGGGTATTTAGTTGTATTATCATCAAAGTTAAATTCTTTAGCTTCTTTTTCTGATTTAACTAATAACGGATCAAATCCATTATTTTTTAAAAAATCAATTGCAATATCTTTAAAATAAATTTGATCTTTGTGAAAATCTAATTTAGGAAAAAAGATACTGCCCGAATCACCTAAAAACGTAGATAATAAACAAATTTGACCAGATTGTTTTGGAGAAACAAAAAATCGTTTAATATCTGATGGACAAGATAAAGGTTGTTTTTTATTGATTCTGTAAATAAAACCATCCAATAAACTTCCATTTGAGAAGGCAACATTTGCAAATCTTGCCGTTGATACTCTAAATTGACTTTGTTTTGATAGAATCAATTTTTCCATTAGACTTTTTGAAGCTCCCATAATATTAACTGGGTTAGCTGCTTTGTCTGTTGATACACTAAAAAAATATTTAGGAGGGTTTATTTCACAAAGATTTAAAAGTTTAATAGCACCGAAAACATTGTTTTTTATTAAAGCTTCAACTGAAATTTTGTCTTTTTCAGAACGAACATGCTTGTGAGCAGAAAAGTTTGAAATAATATCCCAAGGCATTGATTTAAAAATTTTGTCAAAAGTATCATCTAAAAGGTTTACAGGATAAGTAATTAACTCTGGTTTGTAATCTAATAATTTTGAGCTTCTTAATTCTCTAGTTAGTTCTGTTAAACCATTTTCATTTATATCTACAACCACAATTTTTCTTGGTTGAAAAATTAATAACTCCTTAATATAATTAGAGCCAATTGTACCAGCGCCACCAATAACAAGGATGTTCTTATTTGAGATTTTTGTTTTTAAATAATCTGAATTATCAAATATATCTTCAGAAAAATTAATTTTTAAATCGACACAGTCTTTAAAATTCATTATTCTTATTGTTTATTTTTTATTGTTTTTACTACTTCAGCAATGTTATTATCCAACTTGAGCTTATTCTGTTTAAATTCTGAGTTACTTAGTTCTTGAGCAATAGATTCTTCTCTTCTAAAAAGATCTATTGAGATCTTAAGTTTTTCTTCGAAGTCTGTTAGATTATTAGTTTCAAAATCTGGTTTAAAAGTTCTAGATAAAATTACTCCTTGAGAACCTAACCTGTAATGTTCAATTAAAATAGTCTTTGCTGATGGAAGAATATCTATTGAAACACAAGCTATACCACCAATACCAAATTTTTGTTTTTTATTTTTAAGTTTTTTAACAATATTATTAATTAATCCATCAGAATAAGGTTCAAACATAAAACTTGTTTTACGTTCAATGTGAATATCATTCAATCCAATATGCAAATAATCTATACCATCTAGCAAAAGAATTTTATCCAAATTTTTAATTCCTGACAGTGTTTCTAATAAAAGAGCAACCTTTAATGAATGTTCTTTCGCTATTTTTAAAAAATTCTCAACTTCAAATAACTCTTTGAAGTATGGCAACATTATCATATCAACATGGCCACCGTTTGCAATTTGAGCTATTTCTTCTCTAGTCCATTCACCATAAGGATTTGTTCGAACTAGTATCTTTGATTTACTTAGTACGCTTTTAATAACTTTAATATCTGATATCTGGTGTTCAGATTTAACGGTATTTCTATTCTTCTGTCTATCTTCTTTACCTATTTTTTCTAAATCAATAAAGATCCAATCTACTCCTAAATTATCAGCAATTTTTGCCTCGATTTTATTATTTGTAATATAAAATAATTCTAACATAACATTTGATATCCTGAAAAAACATCTTCAAAGGTTTCACCCCTTTTAATCAAAGATAATTTTTCGTTATTAATAAATTCAAAAATTGGCACATTTGGGAGAATAAACTGTGGCTTCATTACCAACGAATAAGAACCAACTTCTTTAAACAATATTAAATCACCCTCTGAAAGGTCTGCATTAAAATCTTTATCTAAAATATCAGTTTCAATACAAGTATATCCACAGACAAGAGCATTTTTAAGTTTTAAATTAGACTCTTTACTTTTATTAAAAACTTCAAATGGACTATTTAATCTATTTACGGAAGGATTAACATTATATTTACTACCAGTGGTGTTTACTATATGTTGGTTTTTTATTTTTTTAATACTTACTACCTTTACTAAAAAATCTAATGCCTTTGATGCTAAAGCTGTACCTGGCTCAATTAATAATTCAGGTTGTTCTTTGAAAATCTTTTCTTTAATAAAAAAATCATTAATTAATTTTGATGAAACATTTGCATATTCATCAAAAGTTGGAATTATAAAAGGTAATTGAGATTTTAATTCTTGACTCATATCACTAAACATTCCACCACCCAAACTAATATAACTAAGTTTGTCACTATATTTTGAAAATTTATTTTTTAAAAATGAAATCATTTGTTTAGTACAAAACTCCCATTTATCAATACTTCTTGGTGCATAATGACAATGAATACTAATTATCGAAATAAATTTACTTTCTTTCGAGTGTTGTAGAATAGTATCTATATCATTAGAATCTATATCAACTCCGAATCTAGAGGTATACTGTTCAGAATTAAAATTTAATCTTACTCCAATATTGACTTTTACTTTCTCTAATTCTGCAAAGTGTTTTATAAAATTAAACTCCGAAAGCGAATCAACATTAACAGTCCCTCCATTGAGAAGGAAATCCTTAGTAAACTCTTTGTGTTTAAAAGGACCGTTAAAAAAAATATTGGCATTTTTAAAACCCATTTTTTGAGCTAATTTTAACTCCATCGATGACACAACCTCAGCATAACCTTTATTTTTCCTAACTTCATTTACTAAATCAGGAATATAGTTCGTCTTGAAAGAGTACGCTATATTAGTTTTATCATATTTAGATTTAAAAGCTTTTAATACTTTAAAATATTCTTCATTGAACAAGTCTTTATTAAGAACATAAGCGGCCTCACAAGAAAAAGATTCTAATGCGTTATTAAATTTTTGATATTTAGACATAATTAATTATTATATTTTTTAATTTTTTGTATGCTTTCTTTTCTGTAAAATCATTTAAGAAAAGTGAATAATTGTTTTCCGAGACTCTTTTATAATTTTCAGATGATTCTATCATTTCAATTATCAAGTCTGTAGTTTGATTAATGGACATACTATTAATATTAATACCCAATTCTGAAGATTCAATCAAATCTGAAGACTCTCCATTTAAACTATTAATAATAGGCAATCCATTTGACATATATTCTATTAATTTATTTGGCCATCCTTGAGGTGAATTATGATTATAAAACATTAATCCAAAATGTGCATTATCTAATTGTGTCTGCAAATCCGAATTATTAAGCCAACCTAAGAGAATAACATTAGGATACTTTATTACCATCAATTTTAAACTCGACATCTTTGGTCCGTCACCACAAATAAATACCTTATGTTTTATTTTTTTGTTAGTCAAATTTTCTGAAAACTTAAATATCAAATCAAGATTATATGTATCACCTAAACTACCTGAAAAAATAAAGTTAACTTCTTTAGTGACATCTAATACTCTGACTAAAGGTTTAATGTAAGGTTTAGAAAGTGGAATAAAATCAACATTCTTTGATTTTATTGTCGCCCAACTTAAATACTTTGGGGAAACTGCCAATGTAAAACTAGAATATTTGAATACAAAATATTTTATAAGTTTATGAAAAATTAAAAAAGGAGATATAAAGAAATTAATTTCAAAAATGTCAGGCCATTTGTCCCTAACATCAACAAAAACTTTAACTTCATTAAAACGACCATAAAGAACAGCTACTAATGATAATAGAATAGTAGGATATGAAACTATTATAAGATTAGGTTTGTTTTTACTTTTTATTATGTAAAAAATAAAACTAAGAGATATGAATAAATGATTTAATAAACGACCTATACTTATGTTTTTTTTGTATTTAATTAGACTATTTAAACTTACATATCCATCAAGATTAACATTAATCCATTTTTTCCTCTGATGTTCGAAATTAGTTGTTAAAAACTTAACATCATAACCATCCTTCTCTAATAGAAATTTCCAATTACTCATTCTATGAGGTTTATTGCCATCTATTGGTAAAGGTTCTCCAATATTTACTAACCAAATTAATTTACTTTTCATATAATTTAGTATATTTCATGTATTCATTTACAATAAATTTATAGGTATCATTTTCTTTATCGAAAAAATGATTCTCTATACAGGTAATTGGCTTAATTTCAATCATAGTTCCAGCTAAAAATGCAAAATCAAAATCTGAAATGTTTTCTGGTTTTATCTTTTCTTCACTAACTTTGATATTTCCTTTAATTGCAATTTCTAAAATAGAATTTCTAGTTATACCAATTAAAATATCTGAATCTTCTGAAGGAGTAAAAAGTTTGTTGTTTTTAATAAAAAAAATACACGAGCCTGAAGATTCAGAAATAAAACCTTTATTATTTAAAAGAAGTGTTCCTTGAAACCCTCTTTTTTCTGAATCTAACAATGCATATCTTGAATTTAAATAATTAGCACCAGCTTTCACAAACGGAGGTAAAGAATCTTTTGAAATTCTTTTAAACTTACTTATTCCTAAGGATATAGGCCAAGATTTTCCAAGATAACTATCAATACTTCTAATATTCAATGTATAACTAATTTTCTCTTTTTCTCTCCAAGAAACCTCTCCATCCAAGAAATATGTTAATCTTAAATAAATATTTTCTTTAATTTGTTCATCAATTATTATTTGATAAATTTCACTCATTAATTGTGATTTATCAATTGTAATATTAAACTCTAATATATTGATTGATCTAATCAACCTATCTAGATGACTAGAAAAATCAACAATATTTACTCTATCTTCTTTCTCAAGATAGTATCCTCTAATTCCCTCAAAACAATTTATTCCATATAGAAAACTTGGGTTTTTGAGTGAAATAAGTTTATTGTTTTTGGTTTTAACGCTGTTCAGGAAAACTATATCTACCATTAGTAATATTCTTTTAATAAAAAATTAATGCTTTTATAATATAAATCTCTTTTAATCTTATTAGTAAGTAAACTAATAGAAGCATGTCTAACATCATAAACTTTAATTTTTGGTTTGTAAAAAATTAAAGTATCGCTTTTTTTAGCTTCTTCTGCAATAAATATTTCTTCACCAAACAAAAAACATGGGTAAGGTTTTAATTTTTTAAAAAAACAAACATTATTAAAAACAAACATTGCGCCATGAGAAGCATAAATCGTTTCATTTTTTAATTGTACGCTTTGCTTTCCAATTATATTTTGAATTATCTCTTTAAGTTTAGCTAAACTGAAAAATAAACTATGAGAGACGATATTACTATATATATATTCCAATCTTTTCATTTTTGAAATTGGTATTCTCTCAATATATTTTGGATTTTGATCAATACCTTCTCCTTCCGAAATGATTGCAGGTGCGATAATACCATTTATATCTTTTGATTTTATTAATTCAGCGAAGAAATTAACATCAACTTGCAAGTCTGGATTGCAATATATAACACAATCTGTTTCTACCCCTTGAAGTACTTTTTGAGCAATCGGTATTGCTCCAAAATACCCAACATTTTCACCATTAGAATGTATGGAAACTCCTGATTTTAAATACTCGTTTTTAAAGATCTCAAATTCTACGTGATCTTTTTGTGAATTATCTATTACATGGATATCAACTTTTACATTGATTCCATTTTTCGATAAATTAATTGAATTAATGAATTTATCTAAATAAATATCAGCTTTATAATTTATTACAAAAAATATTATTTTCATTTAATGGCTTTTGAGTAATCTATTGTAATTAGTGAATGTTTTCCATTATACGCAGTATCAACAGAAACTATCTTGGAATTTGGGTGAAATCTTGGGTGTAAATCAACTTGTAAAAAATTTTTAAACTTTTTGGGTAAGTGAGCCTTTAATAAGTTTGTTCGTTTATTTGTTTTTGTATCCATTAAAACCAAATATTGATTCCTAAACCGATCAGGGTAAGTGTCAGTAATAACTAAATTTTTATCCTTCAAAAAAGTTGGGTGACCATCTGAATTCAAAACATCTTTAAAGAACCTTTTCTTAGTTCCAGTTTTGTCTTCCACAAGGTAATATCCTTCTCCATCATTTGGATATCTTAAATATGCAAAGATTTCTGTGTTTGACGCCCAGGTAATATGAGAAACCATTTCATCCATAGGGAATAAATATAAATCTTCACCGGTAATACCTACAGAAAACATCCTTGTCCATCTTCTTCCATTACTATCTAACCATCGATGTAAAAAAAACACTCTACTAGAAGAGGGATTGAAAAGGGAATGATGAAAGAAATGAAAAGCCCCTTCCATTGAATCATTTGGATTAATTTTTTTAATATCTGAAAGAGAAATTTGAAATTTCACTTCATCATTTATTAAGGAAAAAATTCTAAAAAAATCTTTTTCTTCGTTGTTTAATTCAGGTGATTCAGTTTTCAACCCATAACCTGGCATTGCTTTTTCCGCTCTATGAAAATTATAACTACATGCATATTTTCCATCCGGAGAAATATGTGAAATTGCCCAAGGTAAATCTTTGACTAATAAATTAGATTTAATGTTTTTTATTCTAGACTTATGATTCCCATCTACAACAATATTATATACAACCTCTTCATTAGAATTACCTTTCCATTGCAACATAGACCCCAGTTGCCAATTCCAACCTTTAGTTTTGTCTAAATAGTGGTAATCACTCCAACCTTCACCACTAAAGTAACCAATCTCAATTTCATCATCCTTTGTTAACTCTCTATACTCTGTTATTGGCTTATGTGCTAAAAGATTATTACCATCTGAAGAAAAAGGCGTTTTATCATGAAACCCATAAAAATAACCTTCCCTTTCAATAAATGGATAACTTGTTTCAATTAATTTTTGAGGGATGCCCCCTAATAATAGTTGGTAAAAATTTACTATTTTTTGTTTAAAAACAGGGTTATCTTTAACAAGGTTATAAACTACTAATTCTAATTTATTCATTTTATAAAGTAATATTTAATAATTCTTTTACTTATCAACTTCATCAATCAACTCTATAAATTGATTTGTAACTTTTTTTATATCATAGGGAGACACATCTATATACTTAGATTTAGAATAGTCTCTCCTTAAAAATCTCAGAAAATCATCTTTATAATAATTAGTTGAATTACAGGAGTAAATAGGTCTTTTTGTAATGGCATAATCAATAAGTTTTGATGGAATTTGAGTAGTCGTTAAATTATCAATATTAACTAAAAAATCTACAGTACTTAGATTATATATTAAATCATCTCTTTTTATTCCATAGGTGATACTTACTTTATCACCTAATAAAGGAGTATACTTCTTTAACAAATTTGTCACTGCTACATCTTTGTGTCTTAAATAAATATCAAACCTAAAATCAATATCTAAATCAACCAATGTTTTGAGTAAAAATTCAGGGTTCCTAATATCTAAATAAAATACTCCTGAATATGCAAATGTAATTTTCTCTGAAGGAGACACTTTGCCCAATTTAATATTTTCCATATTAAACCCTTGAGGAATAATTTTAATCTTATTGAGTTCTATTAATCCTTTATAAGCATTTAAAGAAGCTTCTGCAGGCACAGTTAAAAAATCAAACTTCTTATAGATATACTTTTCTAAATAATAAAAATAAGGAGCCCTTTTTGTTTGTTGGCTTCTATAAAAAGGGTCTCCACTATCAGCCACAAAAATAGTTCTAGGATTTGTAATCTGTTTTTTAACAAGTGCCATACCTAAATGGTTCATAAAAGGAGTTGAAAGTGAAATCACTAAATCATAATCATTAGTTAATTTGATGTTTTTTTTAATTTTTACAGCGTTTACAAAGAGTAATCCTCCAATAAAATAATCTAAAATAAAGCGATATTTATTTTCAAACCATAATAAAAATTTGTTTGATGAACTATAAGGTTCTGGCAACAATATATCTAATTGATTATATAAATTTAACTTTTGGATTTTTAAATTACTTTCCTTTTGATATTTTTCATAATCAAAATTAGCAATTGTTCTCAAAATAGCTACATTAGCATCATGACCATTACGTGAAAACTCACAAGCTAATTCATTTGCTCGGAAAGCTCTAGGGTGTAATTCAGGATAAAAATGACCTGTTAATATTAATATTTTCATTGATTAATTTAGATTTAATATATCCTAATATTAAGCTTGGGGGAATTTCTTATTCATATTTAAGTTAAATAAATTGTATTAAGTTTTTTTTGATACAAATACATAACTATCAAAAATTCCATTTTTATGATCAATAAAATTTGATCTAAACATTTCTGTATGAAATCCACAATTTGACAAATTTTTAAAAATATCTATACCATATGTTCTGTAAGCTAATATCTTGCCCCTATTGGGGTCACCATGGTATTGAGGTGGTAATAAAAAAATATCTTCTTCAGTAGAAGTATCCACTCGATTAATAGTTTCTTTATCAAAATAACATGGAACTGTAAAGATATGATAACCTCCTGTTTTTAAAACTCTAGATATCTCATTAAAACCTTTAAAATCTTTTCGAACATGTTCAAATACATCTCCTGAAATTACTAAATCAAAAGTGTTGTTATCAAAAGTTAATTTTTCTACATTTTGGCAGTATAACCTAGTATTAATTTCGGTACCTGGAAGAATATTATCCATGTATTCTGACTGATAAAAAAAATTATTATTACTTAATTGTTTTGTAAATGGATCATCTGTTCCTAAGTTATAAATTTGAGTTTCAGATTTTGCATTATTTATTTTAGAAATTGATTTTAATTCTGGAAATAGTTTTTTTAGAATAAATGATGCTATATGCCTCTCCCTTGAAGAGCTTCGACATGAATAACAAATCATATTATTTCGCACAGTTAAAGGATTACTGCAAAGAAAAAGAGTATAATTACCACATATATTACATTTTCCAAATTTATGATTAAATATATTTATAATACCTTTTTTTAAATAAGAATATTTCATAATTTATTTGTTATTTTAAGTTAAAAAAAAATGGGCTTTATTCTTTTTCAAATATTATCTCTGCATTATTTAAAAAAATCTCGATTTTAAATATTAATCTGTTTAGGTGAAATATCATACTTCTGTTATTGATCTTTTGTTTCATCTCTCTCTAAGTGTATCCAAGACTAATTTTCTAAAGTTAATGGAAAGTAATTTAAAAGGTTCCTTAATTTCAAAATTACTGAAAGAAAAAAAATATACGTAAATAGGTGTAATTAGAAAAAAAGCATTCTTTCTAAGAAAAAGTAAAAAACAGGTATTTATACTTATCGGTAAATTTGAACTTGGTAGTGAATTTTCTTAGTATCATATCTGTAAATAAATGTTTATTTTTTAAACTTAATTTGATACCCTAATTTTTGGAGGACGACGAGATGAGTACATATAATTTATCAAAAAAACCGAAAACCAAAATAAAGGCAAACTAACAATTGATCTAGAAAAAAAAGAATAAACAAAATATTGCAAAAATAAAAAAGAAAAGAAATAATATTTTTTATTAAATCTCAAAAGAATATACGTTTTATATAAAGTAATAAAAAGTATTAAAAGATATAATCCTCCCCCTAAAATACCAAGAGACACAAACGATTCTATTACAAAATTATGATAGGGTATTCCTTTATGCATTTCTGATTGAGGTAAGAAAGAGCTTCCTATAATAGGGCTATCAATAATATTATCTAATCCGTTCTTAATAAGGTTTGATCTATCTGAAGAAACATCTCCAATACTATTATAATTTAACAATTGAATAATTCTATCAACAAAATAACTTCCATAAGATTGTAATAATTCATTAATCTCATTAATGTAAATTAAAATTACAGTTAATAAAACTGAGAATATAATTAATATCTTTTTTTTTCTAACAGCTATAAAATAAAATAAAATTATAAAGAACAAAGCTACTATTGGACTTCTTGAATTGGCTATACCAATAGAAAAAAGACTAAATATCATTAAAAAAATATTTAATACTTTTAAGTAGCGTTTATTTGAATTTAATAAGTTAGCCAAACTTAATATAAACATTGTTAACCCTAAGTGACCATAAGCTATAGGATCCAAATTTTCATTTGCCGAAGTCCTTCCTCCAATTTGAACGACTATACCCTGTGTAACAAGACGATAAAATGAGATTGATAATACTAAAAATAAGATTGCAGTTAAAATAAAGTATAATAATCGATAGTTTATTTTATGAAATTTTATTGCTCTCAAGAAAAATAATGGCAATATTATTGAATTTATAAAGAGAAAAATATATGTGAACTTGTTTTCATATATTTTATGCGTTATATCATCAATGTATAAATCAAATATCAATCTAAAAAAAAACATTAATAAAAAAAGAAATGAAATATTGAAGAAGGCATCATTTTTAATAGTCCAATTATGTTCTCTTAAATTTGATTTAAAATTGAGCAAATACAAAAATATCAAAATACTGAAATAAACAATTTTAATATTAGCTGCGCCAAAAGAAGGATTGAGGTATGTCAACAATTCAAAACAAAATAATAATATCAAAATTAGTTTATCTGTCATTTTGTGATCATTATTAAGAATTTTCACTCTCTTTTAAGGAATTGGCTAATGCAATAATATATTCTTTTCCAAACTTTAAATCTGGCTCTAAATAGTTACCCTCAGCCCATTCATTCCATGACTTAAGAAAAACAACTCTATTCTCTTCATTTTTGTGTTCAACCATTTTCAATACTCTCCCTACGTGTTTTTTAAATAATTTGGGCGTTGAATTATTCAAAACAGTACCACCAGTCCCCATCCTAGGTGTAGTATCCCAATTAGGATATATAGAGGGATATACCTTTTCTTTCTTAATTATATTATTCTCCCAACTATAAAGAGCTTTCGAATAAGGAACTACATGCAATGGTCGTTTAAAAATTAATGAAATTAAATTTCTAAATCTAGATTCTTTAAATACACTCGATAATAAATGCAAATTTATTGCATCCATTAAATTATATAAAGAGGAATCTACATTTTCTAAATTTGATGTATGACCTATAAAATAAAATCCAATCAAACCATTTTTTTTTGCCAAATATTGCCATCTGTTAATAAAGTACGCCAAATCTGGAATATCCTCTGCCTTGTATATAGTGAATACTAGCTTATTTTGAATTTTGTAATATCTTTTATCTTTAAAAACTGGCAGTAATGAAAAAAAATGATCATCAATATCTTTTTTACCAGGATATTTTTGTTCAATTAATAATTCTTTTGACAATCTAGATACATCCGCATTCCATCGCTTTTTTTCCCAAGAATGATTAGCCCAAGCCACACAAAAAGGGAAATCAATACTTTTGTCATCAACTACAGATTTTAATGGTTTTTCTAAGAGTTCTTTTCCTTCACCAAACCAGTAATGCCAATAACAGAAAGATGAAACACCAGCTTCTTTAGCTAACTCTGTTTGTGCCAATCTAACTTCTTGAAGCCTTAAATCATAAAAACCTAAATCTGCCGGGACTCGGGGCTGGTAATGATCTTTAAATAAAGTTCGCGCCTTAGCAACATTTGTCCACTCTGTAAACCCCTTACCCCACCATTCATCATTTTCTTTTATTGGGTGAAATTGAGGTAAATAATATGCTATTATACTTGTTGTTGTTTTTTTCATTTAAATTATTTATGACATTATTCTAATTACTTTAGCTGGTATACCAGCTGCAATACAATTTGCTGGAATATCTCTTGCAACAACTGCATTTGCACCTATGATTGAATTTTTCCCAATACGCACATTAGGTAAAATAGTAACTTTATCACCTATCCAAACCCCATCCTCAATAATAACAGGCCCTTGAGAATATAGTGGTCTAGAAGCTGGAGATAGTGACAACATTTCAAAAGTACTTTTACCATGTGAATTATCTGTAATAGTTACTTTTTTCCCAGTAAGCACATTATTTCCTATTTCAATTCTATTTATTGCTGTAATGTGACTGTCATCTCCAATTAAAACATTATTTCTAATTATAATTTGTGGAATAAAGTTGTCATTTCCATGCTTTTCCCATGCTGTAATGACAGCATTAAATCCTATAATACAATTATTTCCAATAGAAATGTATTTGCCCCCAATTAGACACCTCATTCGTTTGATCAATGACTTTTCTCCAACACAATGAAATTCAGCTGATATCCAAAATGAATACATATAATCCCAAATAATATTAATCTGAGAATTTCTTTTAAAGGAGTACATCTTCGCCCAGCTTACACCTATAAATCGAATTAAATTAATTGGTTTTATTTTCATAATAAGTATATAATGACGTTTGAAAAAATAATTTATATTATATTTATCTAAGTTAAAATCTTTAACCCACATACTTTTATTATGCGGGAAACTATGACAAGTAATTTCTCAATGCAAAATTTTCTTAAACTCCTTAATTTTGATTACAAAAAACATAACTAAAACTATATAAATAAATGTGAAAATTATTCCGGGTATGATTAATTGAAAAATCACTTTATCAAGCGGGAATATAAGAACAATCATTTTTGTAATTATTAAACCTATTATGCCCATTATAACAGGTTTTAGAAAAGAATGGAATAATAGTTTTAAGGAATTTAAGTTCATTACATAGGGTATGTAGTAAACATAGTAAAACAACATTTGGGATGTGCTATAAATAATTAACGAAATAACTGCTCCTCCAATAAAGTATACAGGCACTAGAAACCAAGCTGCTAATAGTGAGATTGCTGCTGAGAACATTGAATAATATGCTAAAGGTTTTATATTAGTCTGAGATAGTACAACTGCTGCCAAAGCTCCGTTGTGATAAGATAGCATCGCAATACTCCAGAGTATAAGCCAAAAACTTAAGTGTTCGTACTCCACCCCAACATATAATATTAATAATGGTTTCGCTATCACTATTAGACCAAAAACAAGCAAAACAATTAAGACAGATAAATATTTGGTTCCATCATAAATAACTCTTTTTTGTGCACTAGTATTTTTGAGTGCATTCATCTTTGTAACAAAAGGAAGCAATATTCCCATAAATGACCCACTAAAAACAATAACCAAGTTGGTAATCTGTAGCAAAATATTATAATCGGCGACATCTGACACACCGCCCTGTATTCCAATAATTATTGGCCTCAAATTTCTGGCTGAAAATTGAAAAAAACTCATTGCAAATATACCTATTGAATAACTCAATACCTCCTTAAAAATTTCAGAATTCCATGCTAACTTAAATTTAATTTGCGGGTTTAATGATTTGCACTTCCAAACCCGTATAGGATAAATAGAAATAATAGATAAGCCATATAGGAAAAAATATTGTGTCAATGTAAGATCAAAAAAAATAGTAATTATTACAGCAGTAAATATTAAAATACTTGCGATCAAATTTAATCTCTCATCATATGCAATCTTTTCATATGCTCGAAGTACCTGTGAAGTTATTGACCATGTCCAAGAGATAAATGAGCTTACTGAAAGTATGTACAACATATTACGAAAGATATTAGTTTCTTCGTAAGTTAAATTAAATATTGTTTGACAAAAAAATGAAAGAAAGAGTAAAACCACAACATTTAAAAGCCCTATAACTCCATAAAAAAGCATGCTGGACTGTATTAATTTTATGACTTTTACTTCATTTTTTTCAGCTAACCATTGAGATATAAAACGTATGTTACCAGTATTAAAACCGAGTTCCATAATCTGCATATACACATTTATAGAAAGGGCTAAACCAATTAAACCATAATTATCCTTGCCAAAATAGGCTAACAACAGTGGTGTTGCAAAAAACTTTAGAGCACCACCAGTTATACGACCCGTAGTACTCCAAAAAAAAGCACTTATTAAGTTTATTTTTGAATTATTACCAACTAATTGTTTAATAGACTTAGACAATGCGATTAATTTAAAATTTTAGCGTAATTATTTACTCCTAAGGCACAAAATTTATTAATTATTCTATTTGCTTCCTTATTTAATTTTTGATTATCAAAATTTTTATATTGGTCAATTCTTATTATTAAATCTTCGAAAGTACAAAAATCATCTTCCAAACCAATTGGAATATCGTTCTCATTAACAGCAAACCTAAACGCTACAATATTTTTTAAGTAATATTCATAATATACAGTAGAATTATATACTATCGCAAAATCAATATTATAATTAGAGATGCTTTCAGAAACTGAAACCGTTTTATCTAATAATATAAGTTTATTATCATTTATAAATGGCATATATATTGATATATCACTCCTTGGGTGTAATTTAATATAAACATCCGTATTGTTCTGTTTTATTTGTAATCCAATCGCTAATAATAATAGATTTTCTTTACTATAAAAATCACGAGCTAAACAAATTATACAAGATTTAAAACTTAACTTCTTTAATTCGATTCGATTAATATTAAAATATTTTGGATTACCCGCTAAAAGAAACTGTTCACTTTTAAATCCTTCATCTAGCATACTTTCTCTCACTAATTCACCCCAACCTAACATGTAATCTGCTTGAAAGTTTTCGACATTAACAACGTCAAGGGGTACAATTGTCTTATAATAACGTCCAGATGAGTATTGTCCATGTTGTATTCCATATGATTTAATTCCTCTTAAACGGAAAAATTGACAATATATACTATCTGGTACGAGACAATTTAAAAAAGGTACATATTTAGTAATCTTAACTATTTTTACATTGTTTTCGAGTTCATCTATAATCTTTTTATAGTTGACAAGGCTTAAATAAAAATATAACATTTGTTGTAAGGTGAGATCTTTATTTTTAAAAGCGAAAAATATTTCAAAAAAGGAGACCACAGTAATTTTTAATGAAAATCTCCATTTTATTTTGTTGCTTTCTTCTAAAAGTATTGAGTTAGGAACATAATTTATAATGTCATCTAAAAGTTGTCTATGATGACTACCATAATCAGAAGTTGTGAAAAGGACTTTTTGTTTTCCGAATTTTTCGACTAATTCTGTTATATCCTTTTTAAAGAAGATACTACTTAGAATTTTTTTTGTACTAATGTTTATCTTTTTACCAAAAGAAAATATAATAAAATCGGTTGCAAGAATGTTCCTTATAACATATCCTCTGTAAACGATATTTATGGCATTTTTTAGTTCTTTATACCTAGAGTAATTTGTTTTATCAGTCATTGAAACTATTTAATAGAAATCAATATCAACTCTATTATAAGGGGATTTACCTTCTATCATCCTTAATATATTAGTTGCAGCTTTAAACCTCATTTCATAAAAAGATTTATCGCTGTAGTATGCGGTATGTGGATTAATAATAAATCTTCCATCAAGCCAAGGAGCTTTAACTCTCCAGGCATCTAATAATAACGATTTTTTTGGTGGCTCTTCTGGTAAAACATCTAGAGAAACATTTGACATTTTATCTTCTTTTAATGCTTTGTAAAAGACATCTACATTACTAATAATACCCCCTCTTGCAGTATTTACTAATGAAGCGCCATCTTTCATCAATGATATAAATTCATCATCTACCATTGCTTTTGTTTCACTATTCAATGGACAATTAATAGATATTATATCACATGCATTTAATATCTCTTTTAGACTTTCTAATCTAGTAGAGTTTAACATCTTTTCGTGACCTCTTACAACATATGGGTCATAAAAAAAGGTTTGAAATCTTAATGCGTTTGCCTTTAAAATAAGACTACCTCCAATTCTACCAGCTCCAATTACTCCAAGCTTAACGTCTTTATTTCGTTTAATCGATTTGATTGTGTTTTCTTGCCATGTATCAAAATAAGATCTGGAGAGATAGTCATATCTCGAAATCCCTCTTGTAATATTCATAATCATAGCTAATGCTGTATCACTTACTTCATCAGTTCCATAGTCAGGAGTATTGCAAACTACAATGTTTCTTTTCCTACAATAATCAATATCAATTTGGTCATATCCAACTCCGTATCTAACAATACCTTTCAAATTTGGTAAATTATCAATAAAATTTTTATCAACTTTTTGATGCCAAACAATTATGTATTCAATTTCGTTGGAAAGGTTATCAGATAAATAATTTCCTAGGACATCAAACTCGATATCTGGAGATTCAATATAATCGGTGATGTAAACTTTTGACATTATTTAGTATTTATATTAAAGTGTTTTACTACTTCATCATAAGAATTTCGTAGCATTTCACAATCAACTAAATGCACAATATATTTCACACCTATTTCAAGAAACTGGGTAATTTTTTCTTTTGATGTTGTAATAGTTCCAGCATATTTTCCATGTTCGTTTATCTTATTAGTTAATTCTTTTAGGTAATTTATAACTTTTGGATTATCAACATCACCTGGAATACCTAATGCTTTTGAAAGATCGAACAATCCAATAAATATTATATCTAGTTCTTTTATTTTTAATATATTATCTATGTCCTCTATTGCTTCTTCTCCTTCAATATTAATAGCTATCATTGTATTTTTATTTGCATTTTCTGTCAATAATTTTGAATTTTTTTTAGAATAATTACCTGCTCTAGTGAAAGGAGAAAACCCTCTTTTTCCGATTGGAGGATACTTTGAAAATTCAACTATTTTTTCTACATCTTTTTTTGAATTAACATTGGGAATTTGAATACAATGCACTCCAATATCGAGTGCTTTTAATATATCTGCTTCATCAATTGTCCCAACCCTCATTACGGGAGAAACATTATGTGATTCACAAGTTATTGCCATGTTTTGGGCAGTTTCAAAAGATATAGGCCCATGTTCAGCATCAATAATTATAAAATCAATTCCAGTGCTAGCAATTATATCTGTAGTAATTGTACTTGGTATTGTAGCCCAAGTTCCAATTACACTATGACCACTTTCAAGTTTTTCTTTTAAAAAATTTTTTTTTAACATAATTATAAGTTTTCTAATTTACTTTTATTCTCATACATTAATTGTGCAATTCTAAAATCATAAATATTATCTATATCAATTGCTTCATAATCACTAACCTTAAAAAGGTAAGGTTTAGTTGAACATACATATCTATTCTTTAACATTTCGCTTTTTTTAGCTATGAATAATCCACCAGTAATAGAAAAAAGTTTGTCTAAATTTTGGGAATATTCATGCCATACGCCCCAATGGTAGTTTACAGGTCTAGCTTTTTCACTAATTATAAACTCACCAAGTGTTGAAACGGTAGTTAGTCCATTATGAGTTCCTTTTTTTGTAACACTTTTATATTTCTCGACAGCTTCCTTATAATTATTAAAGAGTGGCGATGTTGTGTGACACCAAGCTATTGATGTATCTTCAATTTCAGGAATGCTAGATATAACCTCGTGTATTACATCACTCCAAGAAGTTATATTATTACAAAAGTGATTATCTCTTTCAATAATAAATACATTATCATAGTTTGAAGCAATCTTTTTAGCTCTATCTGAGTTAGTTGAAATATATATTTTATCAAAACATTTAGAATTTATCAAATGTTGAAGTTTTATTTCAAATAAAGATAATTCGTCTGCGAAATTTTTAAAATTTTTACTTTCAACCCTCTCAGATTTATCTTTTACAGGAATAACAGCTACTACTCTCATTTGTTTTCGAATTTTGAAGATATATACAATACTTGATCTACAACTTTGGATGAGTAACCCCATTCATTATCGTACCATAAAACCATCTTCAATAAATTCCCATTCATAACATCTGTCCATCTATGATCTATATGAACCGAATTTGTAGTTCGTAAAAAATCAATAGATACTAGCGGTTTGACTGTATTATTAAAAATATTAAATGATTGTTTTTTCTGAAGCTCTTCAAAAAGAATTATAACATCTTCTTTTGTTACATTTTTGCTCAATTGTATTGTTAAATCAGCACTTCCAACTATATTAGTTGGTGTTCTGTACGAAAAAGACCCTATTTTTCCAGATAAATTCTTTAAAACTTTACAAGTAGCATCTAAAGCAGATGTTGGCTTTGGAATCATATTACCGATAGATGATCTACCTAAAGCATAGTGATGATGTATATCACCAGGAACGGACCATGATGAAGATGACCCATCCATTAATTTTTGATAATTCAGCCATGGATGCAGAGTAGTTATATGCCCCGCATCTATGCCAAAACTTTTATTAAGGTTTGAAAGAACTGGAGCTAAAGCCGTAGCATCACAAATACTTGAAGATATGACTTTATGCTTATCATTATCAAATAATTTCTCGTTTACACCTAGTATCATTGTGAAATCAACTTCATCAGGAGAGTGAGTAATAACTACATGTTTTATATTCGATTTTTTAACAAGATCGTGAGATTTGATAACATTAGTTTTAATTCCTGAAGAATCAATCACAATATCAACACCTCTAGAATCCCAATCAACCTCATCAATATTGGGACTAGAACTATACGAAAAGCTTGTTGTACTGTTAGAAATTAAATCTCCGTTTAAAAAGAATTCATCTTCGGAATTTAAATTTCCATATAAGGTATCATAATTAATTTGATAAATAACATTATTGATATCTGGATTGATATCGTTAATATGAACTAATTCAAAACTAGACGAATCTAAATTATTTCTTAAAATAGCTTTCCCAATTCTACCTATACCATTAATACCTACCTTAATTTTACTTTTTTTCATTTTTATATATTTATTTATTTAATAATTTATTTATTTATTAATGTTATAAAATTCTTTGTTAATATTACAGACTGATCAATAAAAGAATAAGGAGGGGGCTCTTGACTAAATTCAGTCATGAAGATAAAATTTAAATTATATTCTTTAGCTACTATAAAATCATGTTTAGCGTCTCCAATAAAGACATCACTTTCGGTTAAATTAAATTTAGCCAAATTTTGAGATTTAGTTTTTGGACCCGTAAGAATTTCTTCAAATATATCGAATACATTATTTTTTTTAAGAAAATTAATTATTTCAGTTCTATCTCCACCTGACAGAATAAAAAAATCTGATTTATTGTTAATTTTTAGGAAGTCTAAAAACCCATTACTTAATTTAGCGTCTAACAGATTTTTATTCAATGAAAAGTATTTTTTTAAAATTTTTTCTTCAATAATAGGTGAATTAAAATATTTATTTAATTTAAGCTCGCGAGGGACACCATTATTTTTGGTGAAAAAATTAACAAAATCAATATTGTACTCTCCAAAAACATATTTATATGCTTCTTTAATATTTTTTTCTTTAATTACGTTCGTATCACTGATAACACCATCAAAATCAATAAATACTTTTTTTCGATTCATTTATTTTTTTTTAATTTATTATAATTTTATTATCCCACAAAAATCCAACACCACTTTGTCTTTAGTAATTTCAAGATTTTTAAACTCGTTATGTGCCACCAAGAAAACAATGATATCTGCTTTTTCTACCGCTTCTTTATAATTGGTTAATTTCAAAACGTTATGCTCTTCTATATTGGGTTCCACAATAAAATAGGCTCCATTATTATCGTTTTGTAAAACTTTATTTACGATATATTTTGCAGGTGATTCTCTTAAATCATCAATATTTGGCTTGAATGCCAATCCCATTAAAGCAATGATGGGCTTGCGACCATGTTTCAATTCAAATTGTAGTTTTTTATTTTGAATTTTTTCAGCACACCAAAAAGATTTATAATTATTTACTTCTCTTGCAGTACCAATAATTTTTGATTCCATTGGGTAGTCAGACACTATAAAATAAGGATCTACAGCGATGCAATGTCCACCAACACCAGCTCCTGGCTGAAGTATATTTACACGAGGATGTTTGTTTGCAAGATTAATAAGTTCCCAAACATTAATGTTAGCCTTGTCACAAATTAAAGAGAGTTCATTGGCAAAGGCTATTTGGACATCGCGTGAGGAGTTTTCCACCAACTTACACATTTCTGCTGTGCGGGCATTGGTTTTATGAAGTGCTCCTTTAACAAACCGTTTATAAAAGGCCATTGCTTTTTCAGTTGATATTTCATTCACCCCTCCAATCACCCGATCATTATGCACTAACTCATACATTACATTTCCAGGCAATACTCTTTCAGGGCAATAAGCGATGTGTATATGTCCTTTTAATTCAGGTCTTGATGCATATATTAATTGTTGCATTTTCTCAGTAGTACCTATTGGAGAAGTCGACTCTATAATATATAAATCGCCTTTTTTTAGTAGAGGGATAACTCCTTTGGTAGCGGCCTCAACAAAAGAAATATCTGGCTCATGATTTCCTTTAAATGGAGTAGGTACAACAATTAAATAAGTACTTGCTTCAACAGGTTTAATACCTGCGGTCAAAAACCCTTTTTTTACTGCTTCTTCTACCGCAACATCTAAACTCGGCTCTACTATATGTATCTTTCCTTGATTAATAGTACTTACCACATTTTGATTGATATCTACGCCATGAACTTGAATTCCATTTTGTGCTATTAATGCTGATGTAGGCAATCCAATATATCCTAATCCTATGGTTACAACTTCTGGATTCATTATTTTATATTTTTTATAAAGTCTATAATTCTATTTGATGCCAACCCGTCTCCATATGGATTGTGAAGTTTTGACATTTTAACAAAGTTGTCATGATTATTTAATAAGTCCAATGCTTTTGATACAATCAGATCTTCATTGGTTCCAACCAACAAAACTGTCCCTGCTTCAACTGCCTCTGGTCTTTCGGTGGTATCTCTCATGACTAATACAGGTTTCCCTAAACTAGGTGCTTCCTCTTGAACGCCTCCACTGTCTGTGATAATGATCTTAGATCGATTCATTAACCAAATAAAATCTTGATACGCTAAAGGATCTATTAAAATAACATTATTAACACCTGATAAGATTCTATTTACAGGTTCCTGTACTTTTGGATTCAAATGAACAGGATAAATAATCAAACGATTTATATCATCTTTAGCAATCCGTTTTAAAGCTTTACAAATCTTTTCAAAACCACCTCCATGATTCTCTCTTCGATGTCCTGTAACTAAAATAACTTCTTGATTTCCTATTTGTTTTGAGAGCTGTTGAATTAATTTACTTGGATTTTCATTAACTTTTTCAACAGATTTAAGTAGTGCATCAATCACCGTATTTCCAGTAACTAAAATTGATCTCTCAGAAATATTTTCTTTAAGTAAATTCTTTTTTGAAGTTTCAGTTGGAGCGAAATGATAGTCACAAATTCTACCGGTTATTTGACGATTTATTTCCTCAGGAAAAGGAGAAAGTTTATTGTTAGTTCTAAGACCAGCCTCTACATGACATACTTTTGCTCCAGAATAAAAACTTGCAATAGATCCAGCCATTGTAGTAGTAGTATCTCCGTGGACAAACACATAATCTGGAGTAAATTCTTCAAGAATTGGCTTTAAAGACTCAATAATAGTGGCTGTCAAGCCATATAAATTTTGTCCTGGCTTCATTAAATCTAAATCATAATCAGGTTTGATCTCAAAAAAATCTAATACCTGGTCTAACATTTCTCGGTGTTGAGCGGTCACACAAACTCTCGTATCAAAAACTTCTGAATACTTTTGAAATTCTTTGACCAAAGGAGCCATTTTAATAGCCTCTGGTCTAGTCCCAAAAATTAATAATATTTTTTTTTTCATAAACTATTTCCCTATTCTGTAATACTCTAATCCTTTATTCTCCATATCATAAGCAATGTATTGATTACGACCATCAAAAATAACTGGCGTTTTTAATTGTGTTTTAATTTCTTCAAAATCAGGCGAACGAAACTCTTTCCATTCAGTAAGTAATACTAATGCGTTTGAATCTTTTAAAACCTCATACTTCGAGGCCATATAAGTTATGTTTTGAGCTCCTTTGAGGTAGTGCTCTTTTGCCTCATTTATCGCCTTTGGGTCATAGGCTTTTATTTTGGCACCTCGTTTCACTAGTTCCTTTATTACATAAATGGCTGGTGCTTCTCTCATATCATCGGTTCCTGGCTTAAAGGCCAATCCCCAAATACCAAAAGTAAATCCGGTTAGATCTTCTCCAAAACGGGTTACTATTTTTTGAGCGATTACTAATTTCTGTGCATCGTTTACTTCTTCTACTGCGGTTATCAATTGCGCAGTATAGCCATTTTCTTCGGCAATTTTTGTGAGTGCTTTTACATCTTTGGGGAAACAAGAACCTCCATAGCCTGCGCCAGGATATATAAAACTGTATCCTATACGCTGATCTGAACCGATTCCGATTCTTACTTGATTGGCATCTGCCCCTACCTTTTCACAGATATTGGCAATTTCATTCATAAATGATATTTTGGTGGCCAACATGGCATTTGCAGCATACTTTGTCATCTCAGCAGAACGGATATCCATGGTTATAAAACGGTCGTGTGATCTAAAAAAAGGAGAATATAATTCCTTCATTTTTTTAAAGGCAATCTCAGAATCTGCTCCAATAACCACTCTGTCTGGCTTCATAAAATCATCAATAGCAGCTCCTTCTTTTAAAAATTCAGGATTCGAAACAACATCAAATTCTAAGTCAGAATTTCGTATGTCTAGTTCTTTTTGAATGGTCGCCTTTACCTTATCTGCAGTTCCAATAGGTACCGTAGATTTATCGACAACAATCAATCTTTTTTGCATCGACTGCCCTATTGATTTCGCTACAGCTAATACATATTGTAAATCTGCAGAACCATCATCTCCCATAGGAGTTCCAACGGCAATAAAGGCTATTTCAGAATTTTGTAAAGCTTCGTGTAACCCTGTTGTAAAAAACAGGTTCTCATTTTTTACATTTTTCAAAACCATGGTCTCTAAACCAGGTTCAAAAATAGGAATAATCCCTTGATTTAATTTTTCAATCTTTACAGGGTCTATATCTACACAAGTAACCCTGTTTCCCATTTCAGCAAAACATGTTCCTGAAACTAACCCAACATACCCGGATCCTATAACTGTTATATTCATTTCTTATTTATCTTCTGCTATTTTCACTTGTTTTCTAAGCCCACTCGAAGAGAATCTGTGATCACGAGAATTGTAATAGATCTCTATTCCCTTTTCTTCACAATACGTTCTACCTGTAAAATTCTTTTCTTTGTACTCATCGCCAATAATTCGAACATCCAATTTAAAAGAACGTAAAATATCTTCTAAATCTTGCTCAGATACGTAGGGGACAATCTCATCTACATGCTTTGATCCTTTTAGCTGAATATAACGTTCTATTATAGACTGTGAAGGTCCGTTTTTCTCAGGGCGATCAATCGAAGGGTCTAACTGCAGACCTACAATCAAATAATCACACTGACGTTTAGCTTCTTCCAACATCTTTACATGCCCAGCATGAAAAAGATCAAAGGTTGAAAAGGTGATTCCTACTTTCATAACTTATTTTTTCTCGACTACCACCGGTAGTCTGTTGTGTTTGTGTTTTTCTTTTTATTCCTTTTTAGTACTCTTTAAAGCCCCAAAACCTTTGTTATTTTCACGGCTTCGCCGTCACTACTCACAGTAATGGAAAATCATAACCAAAAAAAAATCAACTGATTACTTCAGTTGAAATGAGACCACAGCGCCCAATTTTTTTAATTGCGCAATACAATTCTTTCCTTTT
>Ga0209119_1000894_pt1 | contig 30224 bp, 25 predicted proteins | sample COG_03_FD_184747 | JGI IMG/M metagenome (GOLD analysis project Ga0209119, IMG submission 184747) | Pelagic Microbial community sample from North Sea - COGITO 998_met_03 (SPAdes) (version 2) | ecosystem: Environmental > Aquatic > Marine > Neritic zone/Coastal water | place: Helgoland, sampling...
TCACCTTTCTTGAGTGATTCATTTCTAACTGCCAAACGTGTTGCTATTTGTCCGTTCGAGTCAAAATAAGATATTTTTAATTTAGCTCCAGAGGGCAAGAAAGAAGTTCCAGTAATACTTAGTAAATTATTTATTGATATTTCAGATTTATCACTTGGTAATTCATATATTCCAGGGTTGTTTACAAACCCTGATACTGCAATTGCCGCCCCCATAAATGGAACAAATATACGTGCACCATTTTTTATTAGTGGATCAGTTTTTGTTGATGGATTTTGTAAGAAATCATAAAAGTCTATTGTTTGTGTTGTTTCACCAATTTGACTTAATGAAATATTTCGCAGTGAACCACTTTCAGAAATACCCCCTGAATATGCAATAGCTCTACTCAATGGAGTATATGCGGGCACTGCAATAGTTCTTGGAGATTTTACATTACCAGAAATCTGCACTGTTACCAATCTAGCATTATTTAACCTAACAAAGACTTCAGCAGATGCATCATCCAATGAAATTTTATCAAGAACTAATTTACTAACTTGATTTAAGTTCAAGTTATTAACATTTAAAGGATATACATTTTCAAGCGTGATAGTTCCATCATTCATAACTTGATAGTTTTCGTTAGATGGACTCAATCCAGTAATAGTAATCTGAATTGTATCCCCAGGCGCCAATTGATAGTTTTTTCCTATAGTATTAAAAAAAAGTAAGCTATCGTCTTGTGTTTGATTAAATTCATTTGATCCATAAATATTTAAATCTTCTCCAATGAGTGCAGAAAAGTATCTCGTTAACATGGATTTTTTGTTTACTTCTTTTTGATTAATAGTTTTGGATAAGTCTAACCGAAGATTATTTTCTGTATTTACTACATTTTGATTTTCAGATAATAGCTTTTCTTCAAAAGTAGCTTTGTTTTGTTTTGGAAGATTATTTAATAATGCCGGATTTTCGATCAATTGTTTTTGAAGGATTACATCATTAATTGATTGAGCAAAAGTTGGTTGGCCTGAAATTAATAAAATAAAAATAAATAAATTTCTTAAAATTGAAATATTCATTAATTTTCTTTCTTTATTAAATGTCGTACCAATACCAGAGCTGCTCCAAATAATAAACCTAATACTAGTGAAAGTGCTAAAATCAATTTAGGCTTTGGTGCTGTAGGATATAAACTTATTTTAGAATTCATATATGGCTCTGCAATAAAATATTTTCCACGGGAAGCAAACATTAGCTTTTGCTCTTCAGTACTTATAAGCTCTGCTAAAGCTTCCCGGTGCTCTCGAGAGCGCGCGGTACGAAGCTTTTCTTTGTAAAAGGTTAACGGCTCAATCGAAAAGTCGATATATCGCTGCCTCATAATTTCGTCACTTGCTTTGGTCGCTTCAATGATAAGTGATAACATCAATTCCGGTTTTGATGTTTCACTTGTAAATTTTAAAAATCCAGTTTCTATATCTTCGCCTATTTTAATATTTTCTTTAATAAAAATAGACAGTCTGCTTGGGTTAGGAGGTATATAATTTACATTTATATTTCCAGTTAATAATTTGTTAGTGTCACTAACAAAACTCTGAATTTTACTTTTTGGTGGTCTTGAGTAATTATTAAGTTTCTCATCCCATTCAGTCCTAAATATATCACTAATGATTTTTTTATTTTCAAAGATTATTTCTGAAACCTCTAACGTAGTTATGAGTTTTTTAAATATAGTAAAATCAACATTTGATATGGTTGGTAAGTGAATGCCCGCAAGGGATGCGAAACTACCCAACCCAGATAATGATGCGCTATTTTTTGTTTCACCCACAGGTTTTAAATTATATTCAACAGAATATTTTCTTTCCGCAGATTGAAGGTAAAAAGACGCAAGAAAAACAGATATAATCGAGATAAGAATTATATAAATCTTGCCACGCCAGAGTGTAAATAATAAATCCCTTAAATCAATATTATCGTTTAATTCATTGTTTTGGTTCATGAGTATAAATTCAATTTCTAAGTTGGTTGATATTTAACTATTAAATCATATAAAGAAAAGTATAATTTAAATTATACAAACAGCAGCCTATCACTACATGCCCTATTTGATAATTATTAATTCTACAGACAAATTATTTGTACCATTTTTAATATTATCATCAAACTTTTTATATAAAAAACTTTAAACGAATTTATGATTTGAGGATATATGCCTAGTAGCCTTGAATATTACCACAATCAAAACGTTTACCATTTAAAAATACTGTCTCAACCCTATTATTTCCTGCATGCACATTTATAGAATCCCAAATATGAATTTTACCTCTGACATCAATAGACTGATTTCTAATATCAAAAATATCAGGCGTAAGGATATATCACCAATACTGGCTAGGTTTGAAGGTGCAATTTCATAGTTTGGTTTCTCTATTAAACCTGTGACCTATACTATTTTATTATTTGGTACAATTACACCATATTTTGATATATCAGGGCCATCAGCTTTCATTTAATTAAGTTGAGACTTGACAGTTTTTTCATATCCACTGATGAGATCAAACGCAATACCATTACTACTGTATGTCAAAAAGTCATCAGTTAAGAGTAATGTAAACGGCTTATTACCAACAACTCACTCAGCGCATAGGACTGCACGGCCAAGCCTTAATTGTTTTTTTACCTAGAAAAAACGCACTCTATATTTTCTGGTAAAATATTCTTTACCATGACAGCTAGTTCATTTTTATCTTTTGAACGCAAAGCCAATTCAGGTTCGTTATTACCATCAAAGTGGGCTTCAATTGCACGTTTGTTACGACCAGTAATGAATATTGCTGTATCTAAGCCTGCAGCAATCGCTACTTCAGCAGCATATTACATAAGTGGCTTATTTAGGATGGGTAAAAGCTCTTTAGGCATTGCCTTCGTTGCAGGCAAAAACCTTATACCTAACCCCGCTACTGGAAAACTGCTTTTTGAACCTTCAATCTCATTTTAATTACTCTTTTGCTTGAGTAGCAATCTTGGTAAAAAAATTTAGCAAGATGCTAAATCTTCTATAATAATTATCATAAGTTTTAGCAAATTATTAATAATTTTAGTTACAAATATATTTAGCAGATCAGATGTCCTAAGTCGCTGTTCACTCAAAGGTTTCCAGTTGGCCGTAATATTCAATTTTAATGCACAAACTTGTAACCAGCTACCTGCACTGGTTGACGCTAGAAATACGCAAATATATCGACATCTGAAGTAGTCCTGCTTTTCAGAACAGGTTTCTTTTTATGCCGCTCTTCGTGTTTCTTGTTGTGTGAAATATGCGATGTCCAGTGAGAAACTCATTTGTAGTTACCATATAAAAACTCCATTCAAGCCTATTAAAGAACTAAATTACATATCAGTAAGTCAAATGATATGTGGGGTCGGCACACCGCAAACATTAGAAAAGGTGACCACTTGAAAGAATAATGCTCAGAGGGAGTTGGCCGACGGATTCGATTGCTATATCATATCTTAGAAATTAGATCATATAAACAGGGGCAAGAATAGCAACAGCAGTTAGTCGGTATAATTAAGTGCTTGCTTCAACTCGGCCGGCGGCTCGGGCAAATCCTTAAAAACCCTCCAAGCTATATTAGTGCTTGGAATAAGAACCGCCCAAACTGTAACAAAAATCGCAACAAAATAAATATACAGGCCCTTATTCGAGACAAACCACTCTTCAAGCGCTCCCTTATATGGCGCTATAACGTTCGCATAAAAGTCAACGGAGGCTGTTGCACCGTGCATTATCTCTTCTTCATCACGAAATATAATAGAACCTACCCCTGAGAGGCCTGGCCGAGCTTGCTTTATAAGACTCTGAGTGTTCTCTGAATAAGCCCCAAACGTTTGACTAGTTAACGGTCTTGGGCCAACAACACTCATATCTCCAAAAAAGATATTCAATAGCTGCGGCAGCTCATTTATCTTGGTTTTACGCAAAAATTTGCCTACTGGAAGAACTCTAGGATCATCCCTCATGGTAACCGTACCAGTACCAATATCTGGACTATTTTTCAGCATAGTCGCAAACTTAAACAACTTAAATTTTTCGCCTCCCTTACCGATGCGTGCCTGTAAAAAGAACACCTCACCTTCGCCAGTGAGTTTTAGTGTTATGACTATAGGCACCAACAAAGGAGAAAGTAGCAATAATGCTATTCCAGAAAATAAAACGTCAAAAAAACGATCCATACTTACATCCTCTGATCTAGATATTTACCCGTCTCTTTATGGGTAAACTCCGGCAGGAGTCCAAAATACAACTTAACAATATCATCTTTGGTCCAAGTACCTTTTTCCCTCAAACTCTTAATTCCGTCCATAAAGTCATCTAGCTTAGCTTCATCAAATTCAGGTTGGTTTTTTATTACTCCAACCGTTTCAAAATGCTCCATGTCTAAATCTTCATTATCGGTAAAAAACTCCTCAAAGTCCTTTTCACCTGTTGTATCACTTTTAAAGAAATAGCATGGCCACTGCTTGTTAGCGATTAGTTCTTCTGCTCTATCACGAGCTTCATCCTCAGAATCACATTCGTATGGCTCGTAACCTCGCTCTCGAAGATAGCGGGCTGCAATATCAGAGAACGTGATTAGGTGTAATTTTTCACTGAGTTTTGGGAAGAAGATATCCCTATTTTCTCCAAGTAGACCAGACAGCAGACACAGCTCACCCGACTCTTGTGGTGTTACAAAATAACGTCGCACGTCGTTCGGTGCGGAAAATGGTTGCTTCTTAGTGAATCTTTGATTAAATCCATGTAATAATGAACCATCGGAAAACGCTACGTTAGCAAACCGTGCCATAGAGATTTTCTGGTTAAGACTCTCACGCATTAAAAACATTTCCATTATTCGCTTACTAGCACCCATCATATTTACTGGATTTGCCGCTTTATCCGTCGAAACGCAAAAGTACTTTTTAGCGCCCATTTCTTTAGCTAATTGCAAAGTCTTAATTGTATTGAATACATTGACCACTATCATACGCATTAATGTGTAGGGATCTTTCTCACTTCTTACATGCTTTAAGGCTGACAGATTAAATACATAATCATAAGGGCCCTCGTTCTTCACAAGCGCCTCAAACTCCACAGATCCACAATCAAGAGCAAATGTTTTAAATTCACCAGACCCATATCCGACTGTACTTCGAAGATCACGAACAAGTTCAACCATATTGTTTTCAGAAATATCGACAACATGTAGTGCCTTTGGGTCGCGCTTGAAAATTTCTCGAGTAACCGCCTGCCCGATTGAACCGGCTGCCCCAATAACTAAAAATCTACTGCTGGATACCAAATCTGTAAGAATTTTAGATGAATCCAAGATATCCTCATCTAAAAGTTGAGCACTTCTTCCTATAATTGATAAATAATTCAAGTTTTTATCTCCCCACCTTTTACCGCTAGATATAGCACATCAATAGTGCCTTTGGCTTGACTCTCCCTAGAAAATAATCGAGACGCTCTCTTCCCACTAGAAGCAAGAGAAGCACGAAGGTCCGGGTTATCCTTCAATTCCTTGATCTTTTTTGCTAAGGCGCCTGGGTTATCAGGTGGGGCAACTAACCCAGATCCGTACTTGAGAATCAAACGACTTCCATCGCTTTCGGGGCCGCAATACATAATGGGACGTCCCGATGCCATAGTTTCAAATATCTTAGATGGTATGACGGTTTCAAAAACCGGGTCGTTTTTAAGATGTACTAACCCAACATCACACAGTCCCCAGTAACCCGGTATGACTTCTCTAGGCTGTCGTCCAACAAAATGGACATTTGTCGCATTCAACTCCCCTGCCAAACACAACATTGATGACTTATCAGCTCCTTCGCCAACAAATAGAAAATGGATATCCTTATCCTTCAAAATTGCAGCTGCTCGCACTGCATTCAATAAATCATGCGACAGCCCATGAGTACCCATAAATCCAACAACAAATTTATTTTTCAAATTTAGACTATTAGCTAAATGTTCATCATATTCTGGTTGAAAAAACATAGCAGTATTTGCACCGTTTATAACAACGTGCACTTTTCCTGCATTAACCCCTTTAGCTATCAGATTAGATTTGAAGCTATCAGTAAATACGATTATCTGCCTAGATGTTCGATAAATAAACTTTTCAATAAGCTGAAAAAACTTGTACACAATAGAGGTGCTACTCATTCCAGTTGTTCCAGCAATAGAGTCGGGCCAGAGATCTCTTATTTCTACAACATGTGGTGTACGCTTCAGAAATGCAAAACCAATTGCTCCTAAAGGGGCAAATATATGCGGTGAAGTTGAGTAAACGACATCAGGCCTGCTCAGGTTTAAGCTATTGAAAAAGGATGAAACAGCAAACGAGACATAATCAATAGTACGCTTAACCGTGCCCTTATTCTCAGCCATATAAGTGCCTACTCTCAGCACCTTTATCCCATCTAGCGTATCCCAATATCTAAGTCGGTTTTTATACCCCTCATAAGGTTTACCTAAAGGATAATTTGGAACATTTGTTATAACTGTTACATCGTGGCCTTGCTGAACCCATATCTTACATCGATCGAATATATGAGCTGCCGGAGCACTTATCTCAGGCACAAAGTGGTCTGTAAAAAAAACTATTTTCATATTAGGGCCAATTAACCACAAGCTTAGTTTTCCCGCTTAATTTCCGGTGAAGTGCCAAAGTTTTCATAGGCGATAGTTTCCCAAAACCCTCCGCATAATAATTAGCCTCTATAGAAACATCATCACATTCAGATTTCCAAGTAACTTTCACCCCATCCGGGAAAATAAAATATCCAGAATTTTTAGAATCAAAGAGTAGGATCTCAATGTCAGGGTGGAGATGAAATCGCGCCAAATAATTTATGTCACAACTATCAACATTATCCTCGACAATAAATGCTTTATCACCTAATGATACAGTCCTCCGATGAACCGGTGAGCCTGCTATATAACGATAGCCGTCATGCTCCGCACTGACAGAACAGCTGTCAAAAAATGTAACATTTTTCACTTGAGATCTACGACCCACCCTGAATCCAGACCAAATTTCAGAAGAATTTTGACCCTCGATCTCGACCGTCGAATGGGCGGCTGTGCTTCGCTCATAATGCCTTCTAGTTCCATTGCCATATTCTGATGTTCCTGTATTTACAAACAATCTTTGCTTAAACAAGGAAAACTCTAGCGCAAGTGCATCAGCATGACCATGCCCAGGAAGATAGCTTGCGCCAACATCAGCAACATCAAGAAAAACCACCGCATTACTGTTAGCCAACCGAACATAACCGCTGGAATCTAAATGCGTTACTCCATCTAACGATAGCGGAGAATCAATGGCAACTTGCTGAAATGATCGATCAAGTAAATCCTCAGGAGGTTGAGAAATGCCTATGGCCGCGTCATTGAAAAATGAAATTTCACCATCCGGATGACACATAGTTGCCAACCATTTACTCATCTTACTGGCTATATCTGATAGGTTTTTCAACTGATCTGCAAGTGCCGTATTAGCCTTGCTCGTATTTGCTAGCTGTAAAATATCTAACACTAAGTCTAATATCAAACTATGGTACATCGGAGATAGTTCGAAATGCCCTCCATCGTCGAGTATCTGTTCTTGCAACTCAACTTCCAAAATGGACAGACCTTTAGTAAGCCAAGCCTCAGCTTCCGGTCCTTCATAAAAATAGCCTGCAAAAACTAAAGCTTTAGCATTTTCTAATAGATGATTCCCAAGCAAGTGATATTCTAAAGTCTTGAAAAGATATTTAGTTTGCTGAAAAAGGCTAGCATACACTTCTTCAGGAACTTCACTTTTTTCTGTCCAAATCCACTTAATCCAATTCACAATCCTCAAAGACAATGGATACGGTTGCCAGCCAATACCAGGGGAGGCAGAATTATCTAATATCCAGTTCATGACGAACTTTCTTTTTAGGTCATCTGAGGTCCCATTATTCAATAAACCGGCATGATAATGGAGATTATACATCCACAAAAGCGGTATATCTAACCGATTCCATCCTCCTGGAAACTCCAATTTATTTTCGACATTGAGGAACCGAAAATTATTTTCTCCCAAAATTGATTTCGGATTTGTACTACTAAATGCAGCCGGGCTACGATTACTAAGGCGGAAATCTAAGCACGCTTCAAGATTAATTAAGCGTGGTTGAAAAATCATTCTTTTAATCTTATTTACTATTTGTATAAACCGTAAATAACGTACGGTTCTCAAAAATCGGAAGAGATATCTCACAATACTAACTTCTCCTTAATCGGAAAATAGTGTTTTCAATAACAGGTGGAAAGAGCCGCATATTCCTGCCAGCAATAAAATCACAATATCGCTTTCGTATTATGAAAATTCTCTTTTAAGATATAATACCACAAAAATCTAATGCCTTTGCACGGCGTAATAATTGTAAATTTACTTCCACCTTAAACTCCTTATGCCCCACTAACACGACAATTACATCCGCATATTTCAGCGCATAATCGAGTGAAACTATCGAAAAGTAAGGGTGAGCTTCGATATTAGGCTCAACACATACAACATCCATATTTAATTCCATTAATGCTGAAGCCACCACAATAGCTGGTGATGTACGCAAGTCATCAATATCCGGTTTAAATGCTAATCCTAAACATGCAATTTTTGGTTTAATTATCTCTGTTTCTTTTGCTCGTTGACAAATTCTCTCAACCACCCAGTTAGGTTTTGAATCATTCACCTGACGAGCTTGCTTAATGATTTTCGAATTAAGTGGGTCCGCGCTAACAATGAACCAAGGGTCAACCGCAATACAATGTCCACCGACCCCTGTACCGGGCTGTAGAATATTAACTCGTGGGTGGTGGTTTGCTAATTTTATCAATTCCCAAACATCTACACCATTGCTAGCACAAATTATCGATAACTCGTTTGCAAATGCAATATTTACATCTCTAAAGCTATTTTCAGTTAACTTGCACATTTCAGCCGTTTTGGCTTGAGTTTGAAGAATCCCACCCTTAACAAAACTTCGATAAAAATCTGCTACAGCTATAGTTGATGATTCATTAATGCCACCAATAACACGATCATTTTGAACAAGCTCAGTCATAATTAACCCAGGTAAGACCCGTTCAGGGCAATATGCGATGTGCACTCCATCCAAATCTACACCCTGCTCTAACAGCATGTCTTTTATGAGATCAGTCGTTCCAACAGGAGACGTAGACTCAAGAATAAGAATATCCCCCGTTTTAATATGTGGCGCTATATTTTCTGTGGCAGTCTTCACATAATCAATATTCGGCGTCGGTATTCCACCACTCGAATGGAATGGTGTCGGAACACATATCATATAGATATCGGCTGGCTGCACCGACCTAAAGGCTTTTAGCAGACCATTTGATACGGCTGAACTCACGTATGCTTCAAGGTCGGGTTCTACAATATGAATTTCACCTCGATTAATTGTTTCAACCACAGCCTGATTCACATCCATACCTAGTACTTCATAACCTTCGCTTGCTAAAAGTGCCGCAGTAGGCAGTCCAATGTAACCAAGGCCTAAAACAGAGACCTTTTTAATCCTTTTATCTAACATCTAATCTACTCTTTATAAATTTAACAATTTTTTCACAAGCCTTTCCATCACCATAAGGATTATGTGCTTGGGACATCAACTGGTAGCAATCACTATCAGTTAATAGCTTCTCAAGATTAGAGAAAATGGCCTCTTTATTCGCCCCTACTAATATAACCGTACCCGCGTCAACAGCTTCAGGCCTTTCAGTAACATCTCGCATAACTAAAACAGGTTTACCCAAGCTAGGCGCTTCCTCTTGAATACCCCCTGAATCAGTCAATATTAAATAACAGCTATTCAAGAGATAAACAAAGGGCTCATAGTCCAGTGGCGGGATGAGATGCACATTATCGAAAGCTGAAAGTAGTTCGTTAACTGGTTTCTGAACATTTGGATTCAAGTGCACCGGATAAATAAAATGTACGTTAGGGTGTTTAGCTGCAACCGCAGATATTGCATCACATATATTAAGGAAACCATTGCCGAAATTTTCGCGTCTATGCCCAGTGACCAACACATATTGTGAATTCTTCCAATCAAAAGGCAAGTATCCATCTAATAGGCTATTGATCCGCAATTTAACTGGAGGAGATGACTCAATTTTATTTAACACCCAATGCAAAGAATCAATAACGGTGTTGCCAGTCACACAAACCTTAGCGCCATCTACCTTTTCATTAACAAGATTTTGTTTGCTCAGCGGCGTAGGCGCAAAATGAATTTCAGCGATAATACTCGCGACACGCCGATTAAACTCCTCCGGAAATGGTGCGTTAATGTCATGAGTTCGCAAACCAGCCTCCACGTGAGCCACCGGCACGCTAGCATAAAAACAAGCCATAGATGTCGCCATCGTAGTGGTAGTATCCCCGTGGACTAAAACCAGATCGGGCTTATGTTCTTCCAATACGTCACGCATATTGAGAATAGCTGAAGAAGTTATGTCACCTAAGTCTTGACCTTTCTTCATCAGATTCAGATCAATATCAGGCGTCAATTCGAATACATTCAATACTTGATCAAGCATCTCCCGGTGCTGTGCCGTGACGCAAACAAGTGTCTGCAATCCTTTCTCCGCTAGAAAAGTATGGCAAAGAGGCGCCATTTTAATGGCTTCAGGTCTTGTCCCAAAAACAAGAAGAACTATTTTTTTTTTCATTTATGCCCCACCTATAGTGTTATATAGTCATTAAATTAATCGATGATTTAGACAGATTAACCTTAATCTAAATCATCAAATCCGATGCGATAGCTTTGGTTGTCTTCTGACGTAGCTAGACTCCAAAACCACAAATTTTCATCATCGCCAGGGCCAGCTGGAAACAAAATCTGTCCGTTTTGAAATATTCGAAGAGGCAACAAACTGCGGCCTAAACTTACGATACAGTTCCACTTTATCCCATCATCTGAATGCCAAAGTTTCGCACTGTCGATGGTTTTATAGCTTGATTTTTCAATGGCCGTTGAGAAAAATAAATGATTGTGAGCCTTTGCCCCAAAAAACACCGGCGCACCAACCTCACTCAAACACTCTAATCTTTGTGTACGCCTAGACAAACGATATAAGTGATTCTCTCCATCTGGAGTATCAGAACCGTAGTAAATAAAATGTGGATCAAAAAGTAATTGCACAGCTCTAAATTTTTGAGCGCCCGTCAATACTTTTTCTAATTTTAAAAAATCCTGATCTGCTATCCATATGGAAGACTCGTCGTCCGAATCCCCTGTTGTAATCCAATATTTACCACTAAATTTGTCAAAAAATACACCATGGACATGCCTAATACCTTCAAAAGTATGAGGAATAAACCAAGATAAACCGGCATCTTCAGATTTGAATAGAGGTACTGGATTTCGATTTACATTTCTAGAATATTCGCCATAAACAATAACATTCTTATGTACGGATATACACAATGGTTTAGATCCACTAATTGCGCCTAAATACTGAAAAGAAATGCTATCTGGCCCAAGTAAATAAATACTTTTATTGGCAAATGCTATCAGAGAGTGATTGTCTAAAACGTGCAAATGATGAAATCCAGTTCTGAAAAAACGGGATAAAACATTGCTGAAGAGACTAACATCCCTTAGGCTCCTCATAGGCAAACAGGCCCTTAGTCTCCATCGGAGTCCTTTATCATTTGAGTAATATAAGTTACGCCCTATTGACTTATAAATAACGTCCTTACTTACCCAAAGAACCCTACCTAAAGTATTAAATTTTTGACAATTCATGCGAACCTAAAACTAAAAAGTATTGTGATTAATCGACTAACTACTTATTCGGTGGAACGAAATATATCGAACTCAAGGGCACTACAAGCTCTAATCTTACGCTAACGCCAAATTTATATACAAAAGACTATTCTTATAGGATTTTAATCTGAACACAGTCTGCCAAAACACTTGCAACCGGCGATTAATTGATAGTCTATTCTGTATTTTTCTTTGATCAAACACTCATTCAACGCCCGAGTAACAGGAAAGATCTGCCGATCAAAATATTTTCCCTATCAAGACAAGCAAAACTAGAATCTAACGTCAAATTATCTAACAAAGATTGTGGTAAATGAGTGACATCTGAGACAATGACTTTGAACCCGTTGTTCTCAAATATTTCAATAAACTGTTTATTTCGAAGGCGGTTTTGATAATTGACTAATTCAGTTTGCAATAAATTCCAATGGCGTTCGCTATACTTTAGATAGTGGATTGGATTTAGCTCAACATCATGGCGCGCATTATGGTCATAATGATGAATTACGTGGCAGGAATAGAAATTATCAGCGCACAAATTAATGGCAGCTTTCAAAACTTCGTTAAGTTCATCTATCGTCATTCTATGGAGAACGGAATATGAATAAAAAATGTCAAATTTAACTTCAGAAGTCACATCAATAAGTCTAGCAGGTGCACAATATTCAAAACCAGTAACTAAGAAAAAGTCATGCCAAGACAGACAATTACTAATTCTTTCATAACGACGCTTAATGTTTGTCAGCTTTACGCCAGACTCTTTAGATATGTGTTGTAAATTCATCTCAAATCCTGCAATGAACCTAACAAGAAATTGTGAGTCTAGTAACCTAATCACATCCACAGTCATAACGCGATCGCATCCTAAAAGATAAAAGAGAATGAGGTCAGAGCCATGCCACCCAGAACCCAATTCTAAAATACGAACAGAAGAGAATTCTTTCCCTGTGTTCTGTGTCAAGAAACGTGCAACGACGAGGCCACGATCAATTTCGCTCTTGATTTTACCATCCGATATTTTCTTCGTCGACATCCCAAAATACTTTGTGAGCTCCTTATAAATAGGACGCGATATACCTTTAGGTAAAACAGATATAAACTTCTGCGCAGTCAACTTAACAAACCATTTCATAATAAAAACCTTATAATAGTCTATTTAGGATAAAAAATTATTTGCTAAAACTAAAATTTATAAAAATATTTTAGTTTAGTGACAATATAGCTAGAAAGCTGGACAAATAGACAATTGATAACAACCCATAGCCGATCCAAAAGGTGCAACCGAGCGAAACAACTATCAGAGCTATACCCAGGCTGTCTAAAAAAATCTCTAGAACATAACTCGACAAGGGCAGCCTCCTTTATAGGTAATTCTTCTCTCCACTTGCCTCCATTATTTTTAAGTAGAGGCCCAAGTGTTTCTTTTTTCCAATCAATCTCACTTTTAGATACCAATCTTTTGGCTGCTTGACCAAAGTCAAGCATGTCATCTTCATATTTCAAACCAATTAAAGAGCACAATTTCGTGAGCTCTTTAGCAGGATTTTCAATTAATCTTTCATATGAAACTGTAAAAAATCTATTGTTTTTTATTTCACTAGAGAATTCTTTTCCAGCAACATATTGAACTCGAATCGCTATCATGTGTTTCCAAATATATCCTTTTGCCCATTTTGACTTTTTACGTGACACCAATACGTCTCTTGGGTCTCTTGTTATATTTATGATATATGCATCACCATAGAGGCGGTGGAGCATGTCCAAATCCTCAATCAAACGAGGATCTTTATCGCCCACCCACTTACTATTTTTCTCGATATTTTTAAGTATGCAATCAAAAAAACTAAAATCTAATTGACATCCAGTGGACAACGCGATGTCTAGATTTGCCCTAATATCTAGATTTAATCGACCGATTTTTTCATCATTTTCAAGGGTTTTGATAACTGCTGAATAGCCGGATCTTTTAAATGTTTTTGCTAATTTACCTGATCGTAAATACCGTCTAATAAATCCAGTTTCTGGTAAGAAATCAACCAAAGAATGAGATGCAAACATGCTTTGTAATAAAGATGTTCCGGAGCGACCGACACCAACTATAAATATTTTTGCCATTATCAGATTCCAGAAATAGTTGCATAACAAAAGAATTTGGAGAATTTAAACATATAAAGACCTAATTCTGTTCATCAAGCGGTTGCATTAACTGAGTCATTCTAATTTTCCAAGTATACTCCTCAAAAAATAACTGCCGTAAATCATGACCCAAATTTTGCCGTAAAGTTAAGGAGCTACATAATTCAGTGCAAACACTTATAAAACTATCTATATCATTAACATCAAAAAGGCGCATAGAATTTACACTAGAAAAAATTGCAGTAACTTCAGACATTTTTGGTGCCACCACTGGGAGACCCAAAGACATATATTCAAACAATTTCGTTGAAAGTCCCCCACTTAGTGCAACATCCCATTGATGCTTAGGGGGTAAGATAAGAATATCAGTCTGTTTGTTAAGTTGTTGAAATATATCTTCTCTTATATATTTACCCCAAAAGTAAATTTTATCCGAATATTTACACGTATTTTTCAAATGTTTTTGCATAATACCAGAGCCAAAAAAATGAAGCTCGCAGGATACACCTGATTCTTGGAGTGATTTAAACCCTTGAGTTACAACTTCATAATTATAATAATTATGAAGTGAACCCATATAAATAAAGCGAGGAACCCCACTCGCCTCATTTCTTAATCTTAATGCTCCATCGTTAATCGTTGATGCCCCATTAGGGACAACTACCAGTTTAACGTTTTTATTTATTTTCTTTATAGATTTAGCAAGCGCATCTGAGACCACATACGTAAGATCAAACAAATAAGCTAGTCGAGCCTCTAATATACCCCATGTATTTCTTATTACTCTTGGAATACTGTTGATATGAAACAAACAACTATTAACTTCTAATATAGTCGTTATTCCTTTATTTTTCGCGATTAAATTTATCATGTAGCACCAAAAAAGCTTTGACACAGCGTATCTCACTATCAAGATATCTATCTCACCCTTATTGATCCGTTCCCTCACGTTCAAAAAAAGAAAGAAATTCCATAAAAATCTTTTTTTAGGTACACATTCTAACCTAACTGATTTAGGCACCCGCCTAGCATACCCTGTAATTCCCTCCCCTGAAAGTACCGTAACAGCATGGTCAATTTGCGATAAACCTTCAGCAACGCCTAGTGCGTGACTAACACGCCCACGATCCCCTTGTGAAAAATAATCTTTCTTTGGTAAAATATAAAGTATTCTTTTTTTATTCAATGTTTTGCCATTCATAATAGCCACTTAAATGCTAACAAACTTTTCATATGCGTTAAAACCCGACAGTTCATTATTTTTAGCCTGGCTTACTGACCTTATTTTCAAGTTCACCATAAACATGTAGTAACTGCTCACCAACTATTCCCCAGTTATATTTATTTTTTACCAATAGATGACCATTCATTCCAAAATTCTTGCCTAAATTTCTATTTTTATATAACTTTTTAATCTGCACTGAAAGGGCAACATAGTCTCCACTTGGATACACATAACCACATTTAGCTTCTTCCACAATTCGTTGTAATGGCTTGCAATTTGAAACAATTACTGGCAGCTTCATCCACATATACTGAAATAGCTTATGAGGAATAGTTGAATCAGTGTGAGGTGATTTTACATGAGGAACTAGCCCGACATCAGCGCGTTCCATCAGGATTTCAGCGTCTTCTTGAGCCATCCATGGCATAACACGCACGCGGCTACTCACACCAACTTTAGCCGCTAATCTCTCAAGCTTTTCCCCCGTGCGCCTCTTTGCACCAAGCAAAATAACCTCGACATCAGGAAAATCACCGTCATTGATTTCAGCAACCGCCCTTATCACTGTATTTAGATCTCGAGTGAGAGCGAAACCGCCAGCATAAACAAGGGTGAATTTATGACTATCTACAGTTGTACTAAATTTACCATTATCAATTGATGCATAATTTCCTATAACATGCACTTTAAGAGGAGAGACCCCCAATTTGATTAATCGTTCCCTCGCCTCTTCTACGACAGCTATCACAACATCAGCTTTTTTAATAATATTTTTTTCGTAAATAACCCATTTTTGTACTGAGGTTAGTAACCGAGACACCAGTTTCTGCCACGAGGACACACTAAATATTGAAACTGAATTTTCTGTATCCAACATCGCCGGATAATTTTCATGTAAATCTGATATGACAGGAATATTGTAGTCCCCTCCAACTTTAATACTATCACCCAATAGTGGAAGATCATGAACATGAATTACGTCAATTTGATGAATTAACACATTTTTCCTAATTTCTGCCTCCCATAATCTTGATTTTCTTTTATTCAAAAGAGAAAAGCGAGCACCTAAACGTTGATATTTATTAAACACTCGAAGAACAGTGATTCCGCCCCATTTTTCATGTGTAATCTGACCTTCGTCTTTCACGCAAAGAAGGAAAACTTCGTGCTTATCTTTTAGAACCTGAATCTCTTTTTCTACTCGGATATCAGGCGGAAAAGAATTATGGAGGCACATTAATATTCTCAATTTCAATAAACTCCTAAAGTAATCGCGCCAAGGCTAAAATCATCCATGATTGGCCCCAACGCATATATGGAATATTTAACTTAAATTCATTATTATTTTTTTTCACTATTTGATAAATAAACCATCCATCATCATGCTGCATATTTGTCAAAGTAAAGCGTACGACATCTTCTAAATAATCTTTACCGCCATAGCGCCCTTGGAATTGATTTAGACACAATATCGCCTCAGCACAGGAATGGATATCAATTGGATAAAGCTGCTCCGGCGTACGCTTGGGAACACCATTTGAAAATAGATTTTTTAAATAAAAATCATATCCACGCTTAACTGGCTCAATAATGAAATCTGAGCCAGTTGCCACAGACACGATATCAAGATTACGTAACACAAAACCAGTATGATAATGATCGATTACTGAGTTTTCCTCAGAACCCCAATAATTAAAACCTCCATCGACTCTCTGCTCACTTATAACGTATCTAGCTGCCCTAATAGCCAGATCAGCGTATTTAGTTTCATCCGTATAGATTGAAAGACGAGCTAGAAAAGCAGCAGCAAACATACTTGCATTTAATACTTTAAATTGGTCTAGGGGTGTATAACTAAAACAGACTTGAGAAGTGTCATTAACAGGACGATTTAAACTTTTCATAAAAAAAGTAGCGATATCATTCAATATTAAGTGGAATTTTTCATCACCAGTTAATTCATAGTAATCAAGAAAAGCTGCACCAACTACCCCAGTTACAACAACGGACGGCGTATACTTTGGAATAAAAATCCTAGAATTCCAATGAAATGGATATCCCCAAGATTTACCAGAATGATTATCAGAACAATTATCTGCAAGCCAATTTAAAATGCTAGTAGCTTTGTGCAGATATACTTCGTTCTTAGTAGCCTTATATGCAGAAATATAGCCACTAGCTAACAGTCCCATTCCCTTCGGATTAATTTCTTTTTTTATTCTTAGGAATTTCCTAATAGACAAGGGATCGAAGGCCTTTTCTACTAAGCTTAATACAGACCTAGTTTTCTTTTGCAGCTTAGACTGCCCTCGGAATAATAAAAACCAGTCCTGGCCTCTAATATCATAAGGGTCGTAACCAGCCCAGCCATTTTTATCAATCCATGTATCCAAATCGTAAAAAGCTGATCGACTAATTGTTAGATATGTTTCTTCTGTGCCTTGATCCATTTCGGATAGCGCCCTTAAATGCATTATGAACCCACAATAAAATAATTAAAGTTATTATTAAAACTACTATCTTGGGATCTAAAACTGAAAAGAATGATGTTCTTGAAAATCCGTTGACTGAAAAAGCAAGGTATACCCAAATTGCGAAGCCAAGAGGGTGCTTTAAAGCAATACGGCATGATAACGTTAAAATAGCCAACCATAAAGATATACATGCGCTAATAACAACAACTCCTACCCATCCAAAGTTAATATATCCCTCTCCTAGAGCAGCGGTGGGGGCGTTTCCATTTCTACCAGCTCCATATACGGCATCAAAAACTATTCTTCCCAATTGTATCGGATCATAGGGAAATATATGCATCGGGTTTGGAAAAGTTGTTCCCCAAAAGAAATTAACAGACTCAAGACTAAGACCATAGTTCAACGTTTCTATGTAGACTACTGATATCCTGTTAAGGATATTTCCTAGGAGTTGTAGATTGAGATATCCTGTATAAAAGAAGTAGGCGCCCAAAATAGCTAATGACCCGATGGCAATCAGCCCCAATAGTCTGACAATAGAGAACCCTTTCATCAAATAATGAATGAGAAACAGCTTTGCAATTAACATTACCATTGGAGATTTATGTAGAAATTGAATTGAAAGGGTTAATGCAACCAGGATTGATAATGAGTTTAAAATTATTCCCAACTCTTTTCGACGAAACAATAAATGCCCATATAACGCAAGAATCATAGGAAAGAAGTAATAAAGTATTTTAACATCACTAAAGGAACTTTCACTTGTACCAGCCTTCCTAATCTCTATGAGAGACTTTGATCTCCCTATGCTATCGCTAGTACCCTCCACAAACATGTTAAAAAGAATTGGCTTGGGTGATATAAAGACTAGTAGAAGAAGAAAAAGCCATAAGAAATAGAATAAATTAACACTATCTTTAGCTGAGTAAAGCGCTAGTTCTATAGTATCAGTAGAAATATTTCTCTTTGGCAAAATGATTAGAGCTATCCACAACGGAGCTACTGCGGAGATTAAGGCGAAGAAGTATCTAGTCATCCAGACTTCATTACCGCTGGGGCTATCATAAAATGGTAAACCTATTATTAGATAAATCCAAACGCCTAAACCATATATTACGCTTGGTAGTGACGATATTGAAAATCGCCTACATAACAAGAACAATGGAATTACAATTAAGAGTTGCGTCACTATCCAGATTATTATGCCCAAAATATTTACTAACTATTTTTCATCATATGTGGCTAGCCATTGAGAAATAGACATGAAGTCAATTCTTGTATCTTTGCTTGCCCATTCTAAAAACATTTCAAACTGTGCTGAATCAGTCCACTCCTTTGAATGCCCAATCAAAGTAACTGGCAAAGGAGTAGAACTTTCATAATGCCTCCCTAATCGCGTTATTAAGCACTTAGTCATCCAAATTAACTCTGGACCAGTAAGCTTACAGAAGTCTAAGTTAACCTGCCTAGGGAGGATTAGACGCCTCAGACAAGAAAGCATTGTTGATAAATTTGTGGCACGCCTTGGGCAAAAACGACTCTGAAATCCAGTGCCTACCGGCAGTTCCAAGAGATCGCCATCATTGTTTGGACTATCGACTTTATCTGAAATTCGCCAAAACGCTAAGTCACGGGGTGCAGTTCTAAAATCGAAATAAGCTGGATCACGATCTAGAGATCGACCTGGACACACACTACTGTCGACACGAAAACCGTTTTCTCTCAAAGCCTGAAGTACATCCTTTTCCGGCTGAATACAATAACCTCCAGCACGGAATACATTACAAACATAATCTGGTTTAACTGGCCGTATCATGGATTCAAGAGTTTTCTTGCCATGATAGAAAAGTCCCCTCAGGGATAGTTTATTATTCACATCCCCAATACCGTCTGGCAACTTTGCAGTCCGCCAATGAGATGAATTTATATTCCACTCGGCTCGCTCAACAGGTTTCGCCAAAAGCCATTGTGGATGAACATGTAATTGTACATCGTCGCCTTCCAGGATTTGCGCGCGTACTTGATCTTCCATTAAAGATGCAAACCGATAATCCGAACCAAACAAACACGAATCTTCTGCCTCTTTAAATCGCCAGTACTCAACTACGTCAAAGAAAATTGTTTGACTAGCTCCCCATCGCTTCAAAGCAGCAGATATATCGTAGGTGGGTTTTATAATGAGATCGTCGACATCCCCTTTTCCGTTTCCATAAACTTCATAATCGTTAGTAATAATTAAGCTGATTCGCATTAAGGAAACCCTATTTTATTTTCGTTTAAGTACAAAGCGTACTAATGGAACAAACCTAATATGTTTCAACTAAATAAATGCTCTCTGCACCATTAGTCTGTTTTTTCAAAAACAAATATTTGTTTTGTTACTGCAGAGCTTCCAAAAATCAATTTAGATAACTTATAATTGAACTGGGCAATAATCATATTATCACGCAGAAATAGTCCGGCGGATGAGGCTAAAGGAATTTTATATTTCTTCGCAACTCTAATAAAACGTCCCATATTCTTATTAAAGCCAGCTTGGATTTTTGCATGCTGATCGACAATGCCACATAGACGAAAACCAGAGTCAAATAAACTCATAATCTCTTTGCGATTAAGTTTATTAGTGTCATCGCCCAGTGATACACTTACTACTATTACCCCGCCTGGTGAAGCAACTCGCTTTATTTCTTTAACTGACTCTTCTAAGTCTTGTTTAGATAAGTAATATAGCACCTCCATTGCTAAAACAAGATCGAAGCTACTATCACTTGATGGAATCTTCGGTAATGATGCTAGTATAAATTCTATATATGGATACCGTGCCTTACCTATTTCCATCCCACTTGCCACAAAGTCCATACCAACTGCTCTGCTTATTTTAAATTTGGATGAAACAATGTCAGTAAAATCAGCACACGCACAACCTATATCAATAACACTATCAAAATCACATCTTGGTGCAAATTGTGAGATAGCATCCAATGCAAATTGATGATGTATCCGGTTCGAGGCTTCTTTTCTTAATCTTAAGTAACCAAATGAACCATCGTTATTTATATATTTCTTTTCAAACCAATTTTTGGGCACTGAATCTTTATTCATTATTCCAACCATTCCTCAAGGTCGAGGCCAGTTAAATGCATAGTTTCAATTAAGTCATTTTTGAATTCTGAACCAAGCTTCATCATGACTTCATTATCATTTATACTGCTCGAAAGATTAAGTTTACGTAACTTTTTGACAAAATACTTTCCGATTTTACGCACAGATGTAGAGCTATTTTTTGGGAAATGCCGCAACAATATCTGTACCCTTTCTTGAATCTGGATTATGGATCTCTCCAATAATATCGATTGCATTTTATAAGTTGAACCCATTGGGTTGGTAACAGAGGGGGGAACAAATTCTTGATCAATATTAAGAAAGCTAAATAACTTTTTAACAACATCATGACTATTATTTTCAATATCATCAAAACGTATTATATGGATGTTTGATTTAGGGAATCTACTATAGAACTGAGATAGAACTGGCGAATAAAGGCTCCTTTCTCGAATCTCTGGGTAATACTCTATCGCCGACTCAAATGTTATTTTAGTCTCCTTAATTTTACCAATTCTTACTAAACGTTTAAAATCAGATTCACAACGTTTTACCGGATGTCTAATACTGAAAATCAGCTTAACGTCTGGATATAAACTATGTATACGCTCAGCAACAGTTGGAGCTGAGTTAGGGTAACAGTATGGAGTAGAAAATTCCCCTAGTATTCTTTCGCCATGTAAATGCTTTGCGAGTTTCTCCTCATACCAACCTTCGCCCTTACTAAAATTATCGGTGAAAAAATGTAAGCCACTAATAGGCTTTCCAACCTCAGGATGTTCAAAGAGAATGTTATTCAACCAAGACGTACCACAACGCTGAAACCCAATTCCTATAAAGTTAGGTTTAATTTTACTCTGCAACTTTACTCCATTCTATTTCTGCACTAGCAAGTCGATTCATTATAAGAATATGAGCTACAAAATAGCTGACCATTGATGCTATCGTGAAGCCGATTAAAGAACCATAAATGCCATCGACATAAGCACCGACGAGCAAGGCACTTACAACCAATATCACGCGACCAAAAGACCATGCTAAATATGTTTTTTGGGCTTTTAGCGCGGTGAAAAGAGTGAGAAATGACATCATTACAAATTGTATATATACTGCAGGGGAAAGTAATCTTGCGTATTCACCTGCCTTGGTCCATTCTTTTCCAAATAAAATTTCAAATATATACGGAGAGAAAATTACAGCTATAAGGAATGGTATTGCTCCTAAAAGGCAAATTTTTTTTATACGCCTTTGATATAGATATGTCATTTTTTTGCCAGATAACCCCGCAGCTTCCTGCAGATTAACCAGAGAAAAATTAAGTGAAATCAACCTGGTAGGCGCCATTAAAATGCGAAACGCCAGGAAAACAGCCCCGACTACAGCATTCGAAAAAAGCCCGCCTAATATCAAAATCGGAGCGGCATTAGTTAAAGAGTTAAATAAAGCAGACCAAACCATATATTTTGGATAAATTATATTTTTTTTTGCTGAATAAAAAATAGATCTAAAAGAGAAGTCTATGTGTTGACTACTTAACCATTGTTGTTTTCTGAGCCATAAAAATAAAACCAACGCAACAAACCCTGGAGCTATTGCAGCGCCAACAATCAAACCATATTCGCTCATTGGTAAAACTACAAACACAAATAAAATCTGGACAGATACCATCAAAACTGAACGTGAGATTTGTGTGAACCCCAATGCACGATAGCCTTGTCGTTTTAATGCCAAGTATCTAAATGCACTCTCTGCACCACTAAAACCTATTGCTAAAGCAACAATAACTGGAAAATAGATAAATAAATCTTTTAAGATGAAATCTTGCCAAAGCGAGTTATCACTCCAGATCAAAATCATAGTGTAGCTAATTGGAATCATTAGCATTGCTATTAACAAGGTCAGAAAGAAAATTGAATATGCTTCAGCAATGTCATTAGCAACCACAATCCCTCTTTCATAGCGAAATGTCGCAAAGACAGATGCCACATTCACAAAGGCGAGGTAAGTACCATATACTCCAAAATTGTCTACCGTATACAGTCTAGTTAGAACAGGCATAGATACCAATATCAATAACTGAGAACCTAGTGACCCAAAAAGTAGGTGGCCAAATTTAATCGCTGTTGTTTTTAGGTTTAATTTCATACTGAAGGCCATATATTCAAAATTATAAATTCTAATTTATTGAAAATCTATTAGCCTGAATACGTTCCATTTAAGGCATAATAATCTTAGGCTTAACAAGGTAAGGTTTACATCGAAATTTGTGTTAAATCGAGAACTGATCAATGATTTTCTGTGCAGCATTACCATCTCCAAAAAATGACTTATTTTGACTGCTAGGGTGTTCTATTCTTTCAAAGTGATCAATAATTACTGAAACATCAGAACCCGCTAATTTGTTCCAACCATTTTCGAGGGTTTCCGTCCATTCTGTTTCTTCACGTAAAGTAATACATGGGACCTCGTGAAAAAAGGCTTCTTTTTGAACTCCACCTGAATCTGTAAGAATCATATAAGCACTCATCTGAAGACGCTGCATCTCTAAATATGATAATGGGGCAAGGACAAGCAGCCCTTCTAACATTTGATTATCTCGATAACTTAAAATTTTTGCCCGCGTGCGGGGATGAAGAGGCAAGACAACTGGCATTTTTTTAGCAATATGCCGCAAAGCCTTAAGTATATTTCTTAAGTTCGATTCGTTATCCGTGTTTTCTTGGCGATGCAATGTGCACAGCACAAACTCTTTATCAGTCAAACCAAAATCGTTGAGATCAACGGTTATTTCAGCACGCTTTCTATAATGAAGTACGGCATCCAGCATAACATCACCAACATTAACAATACGTTGTGGCTGACTTTCTGCTAAAAAGAATGGAAAGCTTTCATTTTTCAAATTATTAACAGCAACATTAGTTGGGCAAAAAAGTATATTTGAAATTCGATCTGTTATTATTCTATTGATCTCTTCAGGCATGGCTGAATTGTATGAACGCAGTCCAGCTTCAACATGCGCCAATGGAATCTGCAACTTTACTGCTGCAAGAGCGCCAGCTAGCGTTGAGTTAGTATCTCCATACACCATACAATAATTAAATGTCTCATTTTGAAATATACTTTCCAACTTTTCAAGCATACGACCTGTCATTGCACCATGAGAAAGACTCGAAATATTTAAATTGTACTGCGGCCTTGGTACGTCAAGTTGCTCAAAAAAAACCTCAGACATATTTTTATCAAAGTGCTGGCCAGTATGAACAATGACCTCTTCAATGTCGTTATGAGAGCGAATTGCGCGACTAACAGCTGCAGCTTTAATAAACTGGGGGCGCGCACCTAGTATGGTAAGAATTTTCATTATACTAAATCTTTATTATTATGGAGACCTCTTACCGCGGTCACAATAATTTGCTGCGCGTCCGGCGAAAGATAAGGGTGCATTGGAAGGCTCAACACTTGTTTTGCTAATAGCTCAGAAGTCTCAACACCCTTGGAGACAGCAGGATAATGTCTATAACCAGCCTGTCGAGACAGAGCAATTGGATAATACACCACACTGGGGATAGCAGCTTCTTTAAGTTTACTTTGAAGACTATCCCTATTTTTCAGCTTAAGTGTGTACTGAGCCCACGAACTTGAGTTTTTAGACATTAAGGATGGGACTTTACATACCTCCGAAAGTTTGGCCGAATAGATTTTAGCTACCTCTGATCGTAACCTGAGCTCCTTAGGAAATAACTTTAACTTCTCTATAAGTATGGCAGCTTGAATGGTATCAAGCCGAGAGTTCAAGCCAACACGTATATTATCGTATTTTTCAACACCTCTGCCATGGAGACGAATCGAATTAATAATTTCTGTATCTTCGTCACTGTTTGTGAAAACAGCCCCACCATCACCATAGCAACCTAATGGCTTTGCTGGAAAAAAACTAGTAGTTGTAGCGTCTCCCATCGACCCAACTCGGCGCCCCTTGGAAATTGCACCGAAACTTTGAGCACCATCAACAAGCACCTTTATATTTTCGTCATGAGCAATTTCGGTAATTGAATCGACATCCGCAGGCTGTCCAAAAAGATCCACTGCAATGACTACCGCAGGTTTCAAACCTAATTCACGGCAATCTATTATCGCTTGCTTAAAACTCTGCGGGTCTATATTAAAACTATCCTCACAGACGTCCACGAAAAAGGGAGTTGCTCCCAACTGCGCGGGTGCCTCCGCAGTCGCAACATACGTAAATGATGGTACAAATACGGCATCCTGCGGACCTATGCCCCAGGCCATCAAAACAAGAGTTAGCGCATCCGTACCGTTAGCGCAGGTAAGTGCATGCCGCGCCCCAGTAAACTCACGAAGTTGGCCCTCAAGTTCTTTCACCTCAGGGCCCATAATGTACTGCCCGTGATCTAAAACCCTGCTAATTGCCAAATCTAACTGCGGTCTAATCAATTTCTGTTGGGCCTCAAGGTCTATAAATTGCAAGGGTGCCGAGTATTCGCTCATTAAATAATTCTCTCAAGTTTGTTATGGTTAGCAAGTCGATAGGTAGTACCTTCAATTGGGCAAATTAAATCCTCACCAAGACGACCGCCAGCTTTACTCATCCAACCGATGCGCCTTGCTGGCGTCCCAGCCATCAGCGCATACGCTGGTACTTCTTTAGTCACCACAGCCCCTGCGGCAATAAAACAGTATTCACCTAGCTCATGGCCACAGATAATAGTTGCATTTGCCCCAATTGAAGCGCCTATCCGCACTATTGTCTTCCGATATTCATCTTTTCGTACGATTTCAGAGCGTGGATTATTCACATTAGTAAAAACACACGATGGCCCACAGAACACACCATCTTCTAAGCTAACACCCTCGTAAACACTCACATTATTTTGTATTTTGACTCGATTACCTATTGACACATTTGGCCCAACAACCACATTTTGCCCAAGAGAACAGTCTTCACCAATATGACAATTAGACAAAATATGGCTGAAGTGCCAAACCTTAGTCCCAGAACCAATAGTCACATTTTCGTCAACATAGGACGATTCATGAACTGAGGCATCCTCGTGTATTTTGCTCATAGAATTGGAAGCCTCACCACTTCATTTTTGCTTTCAGATAGAGAAGCCGCAGAAAGCACCCTGAGTACACTCAGACCTTCATCTCCATTAGTCAAGGGCTTAACATTCTCGCTGACGACATCTAAAAAGTGCTGACATTCGTTCCTTAACGGCTCAGATTGCGGAGTCTCCAGATACTCTACTTCAGCTTTTTCAAGGCTCGGTAGACCATCAGTAGTCTGCACAACGTGACGGTACAGCGCGAGCTTCTCACTCCAAGGCTTAGTATCATCGAACACAGCCATGGCCTTTGTACCGACTACAACCAGCTTTTGCTCTTTATGTGGGTGCAGCCAAGAAACTGCAACGTGTGCCTTAAGAGCCGATTTAAACTCCATATGGACTATCGCGGTATCTGCAATATTAGGCTGAAGAATACAAGACGATACTGTCCTTACTACCTCAGGCTCATGGCCAGTTAAAGACAAAATCATTGAGATATCGTGGGGCGCAAAACTCCAGATAACATCCTCTTCTGAGCGAACCTTTCCATAACTTAAGCGATTTGAATAAATATAACTCAAAGACCCAAGTTCCTCGGACTCAACAAGCTCACGGACTGCCAAAAATACAGGATGGTATTGAAGAAGGTGTCCAACCATAAGTCGAACGTTATTTCTATTTGCGGACGCGATCATACCCTCTGCTTCAATGCTGTTCATCGCAAGCGGCTTTTCAACGAATACATGCTTCCCAGCATTCATTAACTCTACCCCCATAGATGCATGTAGGGGAGCAGGAACCGCAAGCACAACGCCCTCGATAGCCGAGTTGTCCAAGATTGCTGCAAAAGACAAGTTATTAATGTTGTATTGTTCAGCATAGGATTGAGCCAATTGGCCGTTAGGGTCACAAACTACTGCTAACGCACCTAGCTCAGCGAAGTTTCGAACCAGGTTCTTTCCCCAGTGACCACATCCAACAACCGCGATATTTTTTTTCATACAAGTCCTAAAATAGAAATAAAAAATTAAGAGATCTAGAGCCTAAATACAGAAAAACCATGTTCACTCAGAGCTTTTCTGTCGTATATAGACTTTACATCAGCCAAAACTGGCGCCGACCCTCTACATAGGGCACGAAGAGCCGCTGTATCTAAATCGCGGAACTCATTATGTCCCACCGCAACGATTAATGAATCTACTTGATGATTACTATCAACTTTACCTAAAGTAATACCATAAATGCGCTCTACCTCTATTGAGTCGGCCCAAGGATCAGCAACGACTACATTTACACCCCAATTTTTAAACTCAGATACTACATCAGTAATTTTGCTATTACGAACATCAGGGCAATTCTCTTTGAACGTAATACCTAAAACTCCGACTGTGCACTTAGTCATATCGATGCCATTGATGAGCATTTTTTGAACAACTTTTTTAACTAAGTACTGGGCCATACCATCATTGATTTTTCGCCCAGCTAGAATCACTTGAGGGTGATAACCCACCTGCTCAGCCTTGTGAGTTAAATAATAGGGATCAACTCCAATACAGTGCCCCCCAACTAAACCAGGCCTGAACGGTAAAAAGTTCCATTTACTTCCGGCCGCTTCAAGTACGTCTAGAGTATCTATACCTAGCCGTTCAAAAATTACAGACAGCTCGTTAGTCAAAGCAATATTTAAATCTCGCTGCGTATTCTCAATCACTTTAGCCGCCTCAGCCACTTTTATGCTCGAAGCCAGAAAAGTACCTGCCGTAATTATACTTTGATAAAGGGCATCTATTTCTTCTGCTATGGCAGGTGTAGAACCGCTTGTGATCTTTATAATTTTTGTTAATGTATTTACTTTATCGCCCGGATTAATTCTCTCAGGGCTGTAGCCACAGAAGAAATCTTGGTTAAAAATAAGACCCGATACTCTTTCTAGGATAGGAACACACACTTCTTCAGTACAACCAGGAAACATTGTTGATTCGTATATTACAATATCACCCACCTTGAGTGATTTCGCTACTGTCTCACTTGCCTTGATAATGGGTGTTAAATCAGGTCGATTTACATCATCAATTGGGGTAGGTACTGTGACAATAAAAATCCTACAGCCAATCAAATCATCCACATCATAACTAAATTCTAAATGGGTTGCTCGTGCCAACTCCTCCTCAATCACTTCAAGAGTATTATCTTTACCCTCCCCCAGATCTGCGATTCGAGCTGCATTTATATCAAACCCGAGCGTAGGCCTAGCTTTACCAAATTCGACTGCTAAAGGCAGTCCCACATATCCAAGTCCAATGATTGCGATTTTTTTATGTTCCAACAGAAAGATTTCTTTCTCTAAAAATAAATTTATAACAAATTAAAGCTATAACTCTCGATAATAGCCTTTGTCATTAACTCGTTATCTAATCATGATAAAAGTTCAAATAACTAACTACTCGTAATGAGTTCACATCCGAAATATCATGATTGTTTTTTTCACCTGTAAAACCTGATAGACAAGCCGACGTTGAATATTAATGTTTCTAAATAATAGCCACTTAAGTTATCAACCAACTTTTCGTAAGGTGGTAGATTTTTGCCGTGGATCAGATTGGAGAACAGTCAATAGCTGCTAAGCTATTGCTTTCAATCAAAAAAATGCTTCTCTAACAACATAACTGAATTTTCGGTTATTTAGGTAAGCCCCATTTATTATTTTGACACCTAAAATTTATCAAATGCTTATTCAAAATTGTATCTTCCATAACGCCTCACAATCGATGCTTACAATCACAGCTTTCATAAAGCTCAGATCCTACCCAACAATCAGGCCTAGCTGTTCCAACTTCAGGATGACCTGATGCGCACAATTATCGACGCTAACGTTTTCGGTATCGATAACTAGCTCGGCTTTTGTAGGAGCCTCATAGGGATCAGAAATCCCCGTGAATTCTTTTATCTTTCCTTCGCGCGCCAGTTTGTAGAGGCCCTTACGGTCACGGCGTTCACATTCCTTAAGACCGGTGGATACGTGGACCTCAACAAATGTGCCAAAGCTTTCGATGTCTTCACGAACCGCGCTACGGGTAGCGGTGTAGGGGGCGATAGGTGCGCAGATTGCGATGCCACCGTTCTTTGTGATTTCGTTGGCAACATAGCCGATACGACGGACGTTCAAATCACGGTGTTCTTTACTGAAGCCTAGTTCCGAGGATAGGTTTTTACGGACAACATCCCCGTCGAGCAGGGTAACAGGGCGACCGCCCATTTCCATCATCTTGACCATAAGCGCGTTGGCGATGGTGGATTTGCCAGAGCCGGATAGGCCAGTGAAGAATACGGTGAACCCCTGATTGGACTTGGCAGGGCGGGTGCGACGTAATTCGGCCACCACCTTCGGGAACGAGAACCAGTCGGGGATTTCCACGCCCTCAACCAGACGTCGGCGTAGCTCAGTGCCGGAAATGTTCAGGATGGTTAAGGATTTGTCTACCTCGTCGATCGGCTCGTACTGGGCTTTTTCCTGAACGTAGACCATATGCTTGAAATCGACCATCTCCACGCCGATTTCTTCTTCATGCGTTTTAAATAGGTCTTGTGCATCGTATGGGCCATAAAAGTCTTTGCCGTCCGAATCTTTACCCGGTCCCGCGTGATCACGACCAACGATGAAGTGTGTACAACCGTGGTTGGCGCGGATCAGGCCATGCCAAACAGCCTCACGGGGGCCACCCATGCGCATGGCAAGATTTAGCAACGACAGGGATGTGGTGGAAGATGGATATTTGTCCAGTACAGCCTCGTAACAGCGTACACGGGTGAAGTGGTCGATATCTCCCGGCTTAGTAAGGCCAACCACTGGATTAATCAATAAGTTGGCTTGAGCTTCCTTAGCAGCGCGAAATGTTAGCACTTGATGCGCGCGGTGCAGAGGGTTGCGGGTTTGGAAGGCAACGACGCGACGCCATCCCATTTTACGGAAGCGTGTCCGCAACTCATTAGGTGTATTGCGACGACCACGATAATCGTAATGCACAGGGGCTTGGATACCGGTGATTGGTCCGCCGAGGTACACTTTTCCGGCGGTGTTGTGCAGGTAGTTCACTGCAGGATGAGCAATATCATCTGTGCCAAACACACCGTTAGCTTCCGCAGACTTATCCGGTGACCATTTGTCAGTGATTGATAGAATAGCAAGGATAACACCTTCGGGATCCCGTAGTGCGATGTCTTGGCCTGTCTCGACGGTCTCTGCAAAAGAATCCGATATGTCTAGATTGATCGGCATTGGCCAAAGCGACCCATCCGCAAGACGCATGTCCCTGACGACAACGTCGTAGTCTTCTTGACTCAAAAACCCCTTCA
>Ga0209119_1000895_pt1 | contig 30221 bp, 33 predicted proteins | sample COG_03_FD_184747 | JGI IMG/M metagenome (GOLD analysis project Ga0209119, IMG submission 184747) | Pelagic Microbial community sample from North Sea - COGITO 998_met_03 (SPAdes) (version 2) | ecosystem: Environmental > Aquatic > Marine > Neritic zone/Coastal water | place: Helgoland, sampling...
TCCTAGACGACGCCCGCCACCTCCTCGTCGCTCACCTCCTCCTCGTCCTACTAGTACTTCCTACCTCTTCCCACCTACTACCCCTCCTCCTCCTAGACGACGCCCGCCACCTCCTCGTCGCTCACCTCCTCCTCCTCCTACTCGGTTCCTATTTAATAAATAAGAATATGGAACATAATAAATAAGAATATGGAACATGGTTCCCCCACTCATTGAGTGTGGAAACATAAATTTTACAACAAACCACCTAATAAGCCTTCACCACAATCACACTCATACTATTACCTATTTGTTTTTTCATTTGTGTATCACTTACGACTTGTGCTCATTGACTATATAACAAAGAGCAGAGAGAACTAACCACTCTTGTGTGAAGTCGTTCTTTTCACCAACTGCTCCTCTCTTCACACGCTGTCTGAACGATATCATACGGTTTAACTGCTTTTGTAGTTCCTCTTTCTCCAATATCGTATCTTCGTAATTGTCAGCTAGAACAGCACAACGCATAATCACAGTTTCTTTGATAGCAGAGAAGAATTATCAAGAAAAAGGGACACTTTATATATGATTTCACACGATTTCACAATTATCGTGAAATTTTTTGCGATACTGTTTAAATTTCTAGTCAATTTCTAGTCAATTTCCATTTTTCAGTCAAAAATGGAAATCTTGTGTGTGCACGGAGCTCCGGATCTCCGTGCATTTCCACCACCCAAACTTTTCTCCGGGTCCGCAAAAGTTCCGACCTCCGGATTTTGATTCTATAGAAAATCTAAAAATTATATAGAATCTGAACGATGACCCGGTAAAAGTTCCGACCTCCGGATCTACCTGAACTATATCCTTCTTTTCCAGAAAGTCATGTAGGGATGTTCTAATAAATCAATATACTCCGAAATAGTTTGTACCTGTATTACACGGGCTATTGATAGTAGGAATGAGAAGAATAGATGGAAATCAATCCAGAGGAATGATGAATTTTGTTTTGAAACTTTTTGTGGAGCAGAAACACTTCTGTATACTTCTACATACTAGAACGTTTGGGGTTTTCCGACTCCTTTATTTCTACAAAGCATCTAGGAAAGTAACGAGGAGCTTGCTTAAACACAAGAGCCATATCGAGTTGTGGATCATAAAAAGCTACCTGCTGTAGAAACCGTCGAGTACAGAAGCTATTATGAAAGCAGTGATAAGAAAAGCAATCCAGAAGAATGCTGATTATTGATTTGAAACCTTTCGTGTAGCAGAAAGTTCTGTGGAACTTTTTTAGGAACCGCTGGTTTGTAAGCCTCAATTGCCTTATGCAAACTAAGGAGCCGGGAAACCCCAGTGTTCTTATATACAGAAGTGTTCTGAATCACGTTTGAATCAGAACACCAACGTTGGAGTATGAACTAAATTCTTTTAAATATTCTTACGAATATTTAAAATACACCGATCGTAAAATGGAATGTCAATATTGTAAGAAAACATTTAGTTCTAAATATTCTTTACAAGTTCATCAAAAGCATTGTCATCGGATTGAGGGAAAATCACGCAAAGGTGATTTTGAATGTACTTGTGGTAAAACTTTTATAGAAAAACATAACTTACTTGTTCACCAATGTGTTAGTAATGCATCTGAATTATTATCAGAGAACCAAAAGATAAAACAGCAAGTCTTTCTTCTTCGTCAACAGGTTTTTTCTTTGCAAGCGGATAAGCTCTATTTCCAAGAGCGGTACGACAAGTTAGCCGAAACCCTCACCAATAGCACCAATAGCACCAATAGCACCAATAGCACCAATAGCACCAATAGCACCAATAGCACCAATAGCACCGTGCACAGCGATTTGAATCTTGGTGTGTTCGACAAGACTCAAGAAGATATTTCTAGGGGACCGTGTAAGTATGGAAGTTAAACTTTTTGAATTTAATATTTATAATTTTCTATTATAAATGAGTAATGTAATAGGAAATATAGAGCAAACAGATTATTATCAAACTTATAGCCCTCCTTGTAAAAATTGTAACGGAAATGGATGTGAAAATTGGGGCTGCTCATCATTTACAACATGGGGTAATTGTAGTAATGGTGATTGGCTTTATGATTATAAGTCATGTCCAACCCCCTGGATTTGTCCAGATAAACCATTATGCTCTAGATTAAATGAATCTAATTGTGATATTGGTTTAAATTCAGAAAAAAAGACCCCCTTTGTTAGTGCTAATTGGAATCAAGCTCCTAAAGTTTCATGTGTTTTTGATAAAACTAAAATAGATACAATTCCTCAAGTAAATTCGTGGATTTCAAAATTTGGAAATGGCGGTGATTATAATAAAATAATTAGTGATATTTCTCAAAGAATACATACAGATAACTGTATGTCCAACCCATTAACTAAAGAAACCCCTAAACAATGTTCAACTTTATTTCAAAATAGTGATATGGGGAAATTATCGAGAGATTGGTTTAATTCTATGTCACAGGCGGATGTTGATGTTATTATAAAATCTATTTGTGATAAATATCCAACTCTTGTAGAATGTCAATGTTATTCAAGAGATAAAGACCCGATATATAAAAAATTAAAACCTCCTATTATGGATGATGATACAAGTCCATCAACTGATGCGTGTTGGTGGAAAACATGTAAAGGAGATAGTGATCGGTTTTTTTTATATTCTGACGTTATTAATAGTAATTGTAAAGTAACTGATTGCCAAAAACTAGCAAATCAAATGATTGCTAATAATGTTAGTACATCTGATCTTGAAAATAAAACTTTATGTTCATTTAACTATGGTTGTAATAAAGATAACAGTTGTTCACTAAGTACTTGTACTGATACAACAAAACCTAATTGCTATGATAAATCAAATTGTAATAATATTTGCCCGCCTCCATCTCCACCTTCTGGGGGTAGTTCTTTTCCTGTAATTCCTGTTGTTTTGGGAGTTATATGTATTGTAATGGTTGTTATTGCTGTTATATTTTTTATTCGAATAAAATCAAAACATTCCATATAATAAATGTCATTTGATACATGTAATGAGAAAATAGCAGATTGCTCTGATGATTCTGTACCTGTACCTGAAGGTAAGTCATGTTTTAAATCATTTCCTTATATAGATAAAAATTGTGTACTGTTTGATTGGGTTCCATATAATTCTAATTACTGGTTAAGTGATGCAATTATTAATAATATACCAGATACAGAATGTATTCGTCAGTGTACAACAAATTCTAGTTGTGAAGCAGCTAATTATAATTTTAATAGTGGGACATGTAATTTAGTGTATACTAATCCGAATCCTGTTCTGCCATTACCAACTGAAAAAGATCCACCAAGTTGCGTTGGATTATATAAAAAGTCTAGAGGTACTACCGGAAAGTGTGCAAGTGTGAATAAAAAAGATGGATCTTCTTCTACAATTTATTTTGATCAATATACTCCTGCTGATAATGTATCTAAAGTTAGTTCAGACTACCAAGGTATTGATTGTCGTAAGTATGCTATTACTAATTCTTTGGACGTGAATAAATATAAAGATGGTTTACAAGATTTTGCTAATTGGTGTGAAAAAAATCCAGATATTGTTTCTTGTAAATCTTTTTGCGATAATGTAAATTATGCTCAATTTTGTAAACCTCCTTTTCCTAAACAAATGATAGTATATATTTGTCTATTTTTTGTATTTTTATTTTTGTCTATTTTCATTTATACTAAAAAATTTTCAACAAATCGTATATGGAAATTGGTATTTCTATTCTGTATTGTTTTACTGATAGTATTTGGAGGTCTTTCATTATGGAAAGGTATTTATTTTGCTATGAATTCAGGACGTTATAATGGCACAACACCAGACTTTGTAAATTCATCAGCATTACCACAAGATTGTACACAGTTTAGATATGACTGTAATCAGATAGATGGCCAATCATTTTGTGTTGTTAATAAGAACAATCCAGATAAAGCTTATTATGACAGTTTATGGGATTGTCAAGATTCTACATGTACAAAAAGAGTTAGATATAATACTCCATATTATATATGGAGCAATAAGGGTCAAGGTTTCGGAAGTAATGGTACTGATGTAGTTGATGAAAAAGATGGGGTACAGTTTATCATTGTACCGACAAATGGGGATCGTAATACTAAAGCTGATATAAAATACGGAGACCCGGTAACGATTGCGATGAGTAACGGTGGATGGATTAATTCTGCATATAATATTATAGAAAGATCTACATATGGACCTCAAATTGTAATGTTTGTTAATGCTGGTAAAGCAATCGATGATAACTATATAATAACAGATCAGAGTAAATTTCTTATTCAAGCAACTAATACTGCTCAACAGGTTGGCGTTATTGGTAAACATAAAATTGAATGGTCGTTTTTGGGTAATGATATATTTAATTTTTCTGAAAAATTACCATAAGATTTTCTTTTATTATTTCGTAATAATAAATGGCCGAAGAAATACCCTCAATTGATGAAGTAATAGAAAGTCATAATGAATATAACAGAGTTCGTAAAGAATTTGAAGCTATGGAGCAGACTTTGTCAGAATCAGAGAATTTTTCTCCTGAGGAGCTTGATAAACAACGAGCTCAAATAGAGCAAACTCGTGAAAATCTAAAACAACAAAAAGTTGAATATTATAAAATTGCTAGAGAATATATAGGACAGCGTAATGCTTGGGAATCTGGTTTAGCGGAAAATTTGGGATTAAGTCCAAAAGATCTTAATTTTAATACATTTGATTTTTCTTCTCCAGATGCGAAACCTCAAATTAAAAATTATCTTGAAAATTTATTTGATGATAATATAGAAGGATTAAAAAAATTACAAAAATATTATGGAGAAGAAGGAAAATCAATCCGGGACAGTCCAAATACAAAACAAAGATTTAACGAAATCTTTAAAGACCCAATGATGAAGATGATGATGGGTATATTATTTTTAGATGTTATTCCTAGTCTTGCGATATGGAACGGGACCGCTTTTTGGAACAAAAAAAGTCCCAAGGATCACGCAATTTCTTCTATTGGTTGTTATCAATATAATATAAATACAGGAGATATAAGATTTCTAAAAACATGTGGAGCCAATTCATCAGGGAGTTGTTGCGCAACTAAAGATCCTAAAGTATCTCTATGTATAAAAGATGATGATTGTTTGTCTAAAAAAGTTTGTTATACTTCAGAAGAATGTGATAATGGTCCTTGTATCAAAAATGGTAGTGACCCCCAGGTTGAATGTGCAGCAGGGGATACATGTTTTTGTCAAGGACAAACATGTGATAACAAAGGTGATAACCCAACTTTTACATGTAATCCATGCCCTTCTCCAGAAGTATCTATATCAGATCAAATAAAATCATTATCTATATGTACAGGTGGATACCCTCTTTCGACTTGCTCTGTTAGCGGATTAATTTGTCAACCAAAATCACAAGACAATAATGGGTTTGTTCACGGAGCTTGTCAAACTTGTGATGAGTTGGGATCAGATCCTGAAACTTGTGCTAAGACAGGGTCTAACTGGATAACTACTGCTGTGTGTAATGATGGGTTAACTTTGGTAACTGCATTAGAAAATATGAGACAATATAAAGATAATTGGGTTCCTAAAAGTGTCCCATTATTATCTTGGATGGTTGTTGTGATAGGTATTATCGGGTTTTTATTAACTTCTATTTGGTACATAAAATATTTAATTAAACACGGTAAGAAGTAAGTTTTTTTATTATTTACATATTAAAAATGTCTTGTGCAGAAGTTAAAAAAAGTCTATCTGTAACATCAGCTGGATTTTCAGGTGCAATGCAAGGAATAGCGGGTCTTGTCGGAGCGGGTGGGTTTTGGCAACCAACTGACTCATCTGAATTACAAAATCTTATGGGAGATTTCCAAACACTACAAGATAAGTGGGGGAAAAAGATACAAAACGATCAAAATATTCTTACACAATCTCAACAAAAATTTGCTTATGAGCAACAACAACTACTTATTTCAACTCAAGATTTCAAAAACGAAATATTGGACGATAAGATCAACATTAATACTCTTTTAATACAAATCACAATGTCAATTGTATTTATTATTATTATTTATCTAATAATATTATAAATAAAATGGGAGCAGCAGCAGCAGGTTTCTTTATTATGACTGGTATATTGACATCTGTATCAGCTGGTGCATCAGCATCTTCACAGCAAAGAGAAATTAATAATAATATATGTACTTTAGCAGATCAAATGACTCAATATAAAGAAAATATGAAAGACTTTGATAACATACTTTCTTTGGAAAAATCACAAGTAAGAGCTCAAACAACTGACTTAATGTTTCAAATTTCTACTATACAAAATTCTATCAGGAAACAACACGCTATGTTTAAAAAAACATATCTGATATGGAGTGTTATCGGAATCATATTTATGATTATACTAGTATTCATCTTTGCATCAAAAATAGTAATTCTCAAAGCATCAACAACTAATTAAATATATTTTAATAATATCATATTATTAAAATAGATTTCATCTTCTTCCTCCTTCCTATTCTTGTTTCTTACTATCATTTTTAACCCTCGATAAAGCAAATTTTACCAAAAAATAAATAATAATAACACCCACAATACCAATAATAACATATAAAAGGATCGTCAATATCTTCTTAAGTAGATTAGTAGGATCAAGACCTGTACCTATAGCATTTAGAGCCTCTAACATACCCTGAGCAGGAGATACACATCTTAAAGTATAGTTCCAACCTTTTCTCTGATCTGAATTAGCATCTACTGCTTCTGTACAGCATTCCTCTTGTTTCCCAGATTGTACATAACCCTTTTCACATCCACCACAAACATCATCATAACTATAACAATCATTTGGTACGTTTTTGTTATAATTAACCACTTGTAATTTTGAATTCATAGGATCTATCGCAAAACATCCAGATTGTCCTTTAGATATATCACAACCAATTGTTTTTTCCGCTAATTTCCAAAATCCTACTGTTCCTCCCGCCATCACACATAATAAATAAAATATCATCGCTAACTTTGATCCAAATATTTTTTTAAAATTCTCCAAAGTTTCACTTGCTCTGATTTTATTTTCAGGAGTATCTTTAACTTTTTTACGACCAGTTCCTTGTTCGGTTTCTGTTTCAAATAAAACTGTTTTATCTGTAATATTTTCACCCATTACTTCTGACAATTTTTTTGCTAATGATATACCTCCATCCCTAAATTTACCCTGTAATTTATCTACTATCCGATTTAACTCCGCTATTTCTCCTGCTGTATTTATATTCGGCTGACCATCAGCAGTTAACTCTTTATTCCAATCAATACTACCCATCACATCAACATCAACATCTATGCTTACAGCAACATCTTTAAATGCTATAGTTGATTTAGCTTTTGCTACGTCTTGTGCCATATTTAAAGATTTTAAATTTTCAGGGGTTTTGTTATTTTCATAAGATTGCTCCAAATTTCTTACGGTATCCATTTCTTCAACATATTCGTTATAATGATTTTCAAATTCTGGTCCGAATCCATGTTCTCCTTCTGCCATTATGTTTTATATTTTCCAAGATAACTATTTTTTACATAAATAAATCGATTTTCCAATATTACATCCTTCATGTAAATCTACCCCATTGCTTTTCATACCAATCGGACAATTTGGTTTTCCTTTCGGTTGAGACAAAATATATAAATCATCATTCTTTATCCCATTAGCCCCATTTTTTACATTTTTCCACGTATCTGTAGAAATACAAACTCCCATCAAATTACAACTAGGATCACCAGCACATACAAATGGACTTTGAGTACCAGGTGTACATATTTCTCCTGCTGTATTAGGATCAGAATTATCAGGATCTACTACATACGCTGGATAATATTTACAATTAGTATCTCCTTTAGCACAACAACGCTCATTCACAGGTTTCCATATATATTTAGAATCAGGACTGGTATCTTTAAAATTAGTAAATTTAACATCTGTTATTATTGTATCTGTATCTTTTATAGATGCTGGAAATCTACCACACAATTGTACAAATGGAGGACCTCCCCCTAAATCGTCATTTAAAGTTTTCACAGTCCCAATAGGATGTATTGGAATTGTTGTTGTCCCTTCAGGACAATAAAAACTATCAGGCAGAGAAGTATGTTGTTGACCAATAACTAATTCAGTCATATAGTTATTCACATTAGGGGTATAAGTATTTATTTTTTCTTTAATACCATCAATTTTTACAAAATATCCTATTATGATCAATATAAACACTAGTATAGACAAAATAATCATCGATGTAATATACCAATGTGTCTTTGAGAACCTTACAAAATTTTGTATATTTACTTTTACCATTTATATTTAGGCAATTTCAAAAATCAAAAATATAATTATTCACGTAGAATGTACAAACTAACTTTTTGAATTATTTGTATTTCCAGAATCTGGAGGAGATATAAAAAATTATTATTACTATAATAATTATTAACAAATTTATGTATACTTGTGGAGAATTTGTATTAATAATTTTATTTGTCTTATATAAATGACTTTAAAATAACTTCTTTGAGTGTAAAAAGTGCGTACGAACCATCATTTAGGTTTTATCCTAGTCAACCTATAATTACTTCCACTGGACCTACTGGTGCTACTGGAATACAGGGTATTCCAGGAACTTCTACTTTAACGGGCGTTACTGGTCCTACTGGTCCTACTGGTCCTACTGGTCCTACTGGTCCTACTGGAATACAAGGACCCACTGGTCCTACTGGTCCTACTGGTCCTATTGGAATACAAGGACCCACTGGACCTACTGGTCAAGGTATTAATAATTTAATACAAGTAGAATATTATAATGTTAATTTAGAGCAATCAAAAAGTTTAACTGAATTTATACTTGCGGGGTAGATGATATAATTGCTACTGATCAGACAGCTGATTATACAACTGAGTTTGGGTCTTACAATAATCATATTTATATAAATAAAATGATTATTAATCTTTTCTTTATATAAATAAAATGATTATTATTATTATCGTTGTACTATTGTTAATGGGCTTCGGAGCCTATTTTTACCTTTATAACGGTGTCAGCGCAGCTGCTCGTAAAAACGGTTGGAATAACCTCAGGATTAAGGAATTTTCCAATGCCTTGTATAATAAGACTAAGGATTCCAAAGATATGAATCCAATTACGAAATTCATGATTGAACATTGCGTGGTTCATTCTGTGACCAATTGTGTTGCTAAAAGTGTTTCTGAGAATGTCAAGTACGATACTGTCTACAAAGAAGATATACAAAAAATCTATCGTAAGATTGGGTTTTCGCCTTTAGTGAATTGTTTATCAGATTGTGTTGGACAAAAAGGTAAATGGGAATCTGATTTTAAGAAGATCTTTATGGATATGTTTAATGATGATTGAGTCGCTGACAAGTTAGAAGACGATTACCCCACCGAAATTCTAGGGATGACGAGTATGACCCTGAGAAAGTATTGGGTATTACCGGATCCATCGCAGACAAATCTAGAATCTAGCTGAGTGGTAACTAGAATCTAGCTGAGTGGTAACTAGAATCTAGCTGAGTGGTAACTGCTCATGTCCTTGTTGACAAGAAGTCTAAAGGTGTGGTCAGAGTACGTGGACACTGAGCTCGGAGCAAAATTTCCGGTAGCTCGGTGCCAGTCCGGTAGATAGTAAGCGTTATAATATCCATTATGGTATTATAACTGAAAGTCCAATTATTAAAAAGCACTGTCGGCTTTAACGGCTATAGACTTTTTAATTAAATGTTGGTTTTACTGCTGTTAGAGACATTCTTTTAGGATCAAAACGTGGTGGGTTTTTTACTTTATTGCCGGCGACGTAACCATATTTTAAATAATTATCTATATCTACCATTGGGTCGATCATGTAAAAATCTTTACATCCATTATGAGAAGAATCTTTGAATACACTCCAATCCCCTTTGTATTGTTTTCCGGGTGTAACTTGGAATATTTCAAATATATAGGCGGGTCTAAGACCCGCCTTGGCGGCTTGTGGTTCTGCTATTAATTGAAGAGTATCTACCTTGTCATTGATCATTGTCGCCGTCACTAGATTATCAAATCCTGCTGCATAACCGAAATGACAACCTATAGGGAAATGTTTTTTATAGTTGTAGTTGAAACCGTTGGGTGCCTCTTTTGAACCGATTCCAGAATACCCTGCTCGGTACCATTTTTCCATTAGATTTAATGCAATTTTGCGAGCTTGTGTATAATTAGAGACGACACTGCCTTCGTATCCGTGTTGTTGTAGTTGTTTTATATTCATTTTAGGGTAATTTCGTGTTTTTCTTACCGATCCGTGTTGAATAATGTTAATTAAACGTTTCAATTGTAGATTTATATTTTGGGGTCCACCTCCGAATTTTCCAATTAATTCCAACATATCCTCTAACTTATATCCAGCCCCGAGTGGTGTTGTTCCACCGTGGGGTATTGTTTTTCTGGTGATTAAATAGCCGAGTTTTGTATTACAAACAACACTATTACCTATGTTGCGCCACATTCCTACACCTCTTAGGGGGTATAGCCATAGTCCATGGAAACCTTGTTGATCTGGTTTTTTGCATGGTTCCATTGGGAAATTTTTACATTGGAATGTATTTTGTAGTGTTGTCGTTGTTGTCCGTAGTGTTAGATTGGGGGTGGTTCCGTATTCTTCATCAATTTCTTTTTCATAGTCTTCGCCCGTACTGCGTTCTTGTTCTGTCATTTCATCCATTCTCAGTGTTCTAGGACTTTCATCTGGAGTGGAATCGTATCTTTCATCTGGAGTGGAATCGTATCTTTCATCTGGAGTGGAATCGTATCTTTCATCTAGGGTGGAATCGTAGTCGAAGCCCTCTTTAAGATATTGAGGGGGTATACAATATCTTCCCTTACCAACCAATTCTGGTTGTTTTGGGAAAACTCCTTCATTTTTGACCATTTTACATTGTAGAAAATCAAGAGGGCATTTACCTTTTTTACATGGTGAATTATACCACGGTCCGTTGGAATAAGGTATGTTGAGTGGTAACCATTTATTTTTGTCATCATTCCAGTATCTAATACCGGGTTGTGGGAGTTGTAGTTTTTTACTTATGTCACCGCACACTTCTGGGAATCCGTATTCACCTGGATAGGAAAGACCTTCAAACCAAGAATAGTTTGGAAATCCCTTACCTTTTATAGTGTATTCGTCTGATATAAAGTTGACGTCTTTATTGTTTGTGTTGAAAGCTTGTGTTAATATCGTTTTTTGTGTTTTTCCAACGTTTAACCCAGGCCATAAAGGACAATCTTTTAAAATATTGGCACCGCTAAATCGAGAATCTGGTTTTTTACAGTTCGGGTAAGCAAATCTCATACAATCGCATACACTACCGTCAAATAGTTTTTCCCATACACCTGCTTGTTGATTCCAAATTTTCATACGATCTTTATTCCAATTGGGTTGTTTTTCAATGATACGTTTTTTCAACGATGGTATCATATTTTCATACCATGCATCAAGTCCTAAATATATTTTTTCTACTTGAGATTCTGAAACACTATTCCAATTACCTGTTGGGAATAAACGTGAGAAATACTCTATCATAACCTTGTGTTTTACAGTCTTTCTTGACAACAACCATACTAATAAAAATACAACTAGTATTAAAAATACAACTCCTATTATAATTACTTTAGTTTGTTTCATTTATTATTATTTCATTAAAAATTTTTTCCAATTATTGTTTAATGTAATTGACTCATCTGGCGGAATATCCTAAGAAAGTATTGGCCCGGACTTCAATCCGGTCCGACCCACCTGTTACACCAGTCAGTAAGCGTTATAATATCCGTTATGGTATTATAACTGAAAGTCCAATAAAATCATGTGGTGGTCGGAAATGTGCACCTGATTGATTTTTCGTGCTGTGTGCTCTGAGGATTTGGCATGGAATACGATCTGGTCTATAGCCTTGTGTTTGTACGTTCTACCATAGTAAGGACATGTGAACTTGCCTTGTAGCTTTTCTTTCACTTTGGCGTGTAATTCGTTGAAATCTCCGGCGATAAAAGTATCGCGTTTGGTCGTTCTCAGTTTACATAGGTACTCCAATACGTTTTTCTTTGTATACCTTTGTGGTAGTAAATGACAATTGATAACTTGAGATATACCGTTGGTCACTTCTAGATAACCATTACTGGTATCATGTGAATACCCATTTTCTATCTTAAACTCCTTGGGTGTAATAGTAACTAAATGTTCGTCTTCTCGCAAGTTGTAAGAAAAGATACGGTGAGACTTTTCGAACTCTTTTACTAATCCGAGAATCACCGGTGTACTCACTTCTTGTAGACACGCCACTGTATCCGGATCGACGTGTTCTTTTAGCAACGAAACTATCTGAGCTACGCGATCTTCTTCTCTCGAATATGTAGCCAAAATTTCGGAGTTGGGATTGAACTTTTCTTCATATGCCCGGTATAAAACGTTCCAAGAAATTACCTTAGGCATTTTGCATTCCGTGGTGATGGTTTGATCTTACATTCAAATCCAAAAAATAGCGGTTTTTAAACCCTGATCAACAGAAGTCGGACAATCGTGGATTTATATTTTTATTAGTTCTGGTTCTAGAATCAGCTTAGAATCAGCTTAGAATCAGCTTAGAACCAGCTTGGAATCTGTGAGCTCACGGATTCGTCATTTCATTTTATTTGCAATGATAAAGATATGATCATCAAAACTGAAGAATTTATGAAGAAACTGGGTGATGATCTTCATTGGATCACGATCAACCGTAATCTGCCTTTTATGTGGAAGGGTTCACTCAAACTAAAGGATTATGGTGATGTGATAACAGATGCGGATTTCCAGACCCGTGTATATTACAATCGAAATCTGTTAGAAATTGTATCTAGCGTATTGCGTAAAAACAGATCACGTAATTCCCCGTTCACTTTTATACACATGTCGGTCGGTAGTTACATTGGGTACGAGGTTCCTTGGATCATTGACGATAGAGGAGGTTGTCAATTCGAGCCTGAAAGAGCAAAGAGATGGTTTCAGTGGTTCCGTGCTCAGAACTCTGTTTCTTTTGTAACTCTGAAATATATTGAGCATAAACTGAGAGGTGACATGACGATTAAGGACCTGATAGATATCGAGAATGCTTTGCACCCGTATGCAGAAATCATCTGGTCCGAGGAAGATATTCGTCGTGGCTTTGTAATACGAAACGGAATCAAATACTTTCTATTACAGGAGATGAAAACAGAAACACCTGTTTTGGAGTATCTCTATGAGTATCAGAGTTCTTACGTCGGGATAGACGTTGGACTTGTCGATAAGAATTACAAGGTGCCTCCGGGCGGTGCTATGTATCGTTTCTATATACAAAATTGGTACAAGGTGTTGAAAAGCATGCGTTGGAAATTAGAAGATCGGTACACCGGTGAACACTTTACCGAGATGAACAAAATTAATACTCTTAGCGCTCTCAAGTATCAAGTAGAACTGATACTCAAGATACAAAAGGGAAATATACTACCGAATAATCAGTTTGTTCGGTTGTATAACCAGACTTTGGACGAGTTGAAGAAAGTGGGAATAGAGTTATCAGGACGTGGGTTAATGCAGGTTTCCCATATGTTATATGAGCGAATTAACGAAGAGCTCAAGAGCAATGTGATGTATTTTGCCGGGAGACTAGTTGATGAGAATACGCGCGCCAAAATGATTTTACGTCTCAAGCGTGGTGCCGCGGCGCAAATACCCAGTTCACAAGAAAAAATGCGTAAGCGTCACGCCAACGGTATACAATGTCCCTTCTTTCCCACCGACATGGAAGAGTATGAAAAGCTGTTAGAACTGGCTCAAAGAATTGATATGAACCCAGACCATGTTGTGAACTGCTTTTCAGAAGCTGCTATAAAATTAGGAAAACAGGTACACGAGATTGTGAATGAAATAGTGAAAGATAACGGTTTGTCCGTTCGAGAAGAAGGAGATGATATAGTATTATATCATCAGAGTGCTGTCAAAGGACGTTACGCTCTTGGGGACAAATCCAAATTACAAGCATACGTCTTGTTGAAATAGAAATAGAACCCGGCAAACTCTAATGCCACGGCAGAGACGATGTCCGGTATAAGTATTACACCGACCAAAAACTGTTATTAAGAACGTCAAAAGAAAAATTGAATTTAAGAGTAATACAAGATTCTTTACACCGAAAGATGCAATCTATTTCCGGAAGAACGTATAAACAAGGTAAAAAATTGGGATCCGGTACCTACGGGACCGTATACTCAGTTACTAGAGACGATGGTAAACAATTTGCCTTTAAGAAGTTCGAACGGGAAACCCCACATCTTGATCTGGGGGTACTACGAGAGATCTCCATCCTGAAGATCTTTCAGGGTAACGAGTGTGGAATAATGAACCTCGAGGACATTATAGTCCTGGACGATGACGACCAGACCGTTGGTATCATCATGAAAAAGTACAGTTTGGATCTACATGACGCTATAAAGAAAAAACTACTGGACAAAAAGGACAGAAAGCGTATTGCACGTAAACTGCTTGAGGCAGTCTGTGTCTTACACACCAACGGTGTGATACATCGCGACATCAAACCAGAGAATGTATTACTGGATGAGAATAACAACCCAATTCTCGCAGACTACACGCTTTCTAAAGTCTTTCAAGGAGCATGTATACATGGAACACATACGAATAAGATTGCTACAGCCACCTACCGGGCTCCGGAGGTAGTGGCGAAGAAACCCTATGGCTTGCCGGCCGATGCCTGGTCACTAGGTGTTGTGTTCTATGAGCTGTTTACCGGCTCACCGTTGCGAGTAGATCGTGACAAAGAAGCGTTGGATTTCCTGTTTAGACAGGTAGTCAAGTTCAGGGACACACCGCTTGGTCATATGGTACAAGGTTTGCTCGCTATGGACCCAGAAAAACGCTGGAAACCAGAACAGGCTCTTAACAGCGCTATGTTTAATGCGGTACCTAATCTACCCAAACTGCGAGATGGTATTCGTAAATACAGGGTCAGCAGAGATATTCAAGAGCTATGTAATAACTTTGAAGCTGAGAAAAAGGTCACTCGATGGGCAGCACAGATCTACTTGGAGCGCACAGGCTGTTCGGCTCACTCTGCAGTACAGCTAGCATGCAAGTTCTATGAGACGGAGCTGTTTGAGATTGACAGTGAAGAATATCCTGAAGAGGAGATACAAATCCTGATGAAAATGGATTACAATCTGTTCGTGTAAGCTGGTGTATATAATACTCAACGAATAGTATTATATCAGTACCAAAAAAAGAAAAAGAGTCGATGTAAGTATTATTATCGTGATACTCTGTGCTACCACGTACATTGTTCAATGGAACATTCTGGCACAATCGGTTTAAATCTCTGCTTAATATAAATGAAATACGCTTGGATCGGTTTTGCAGCTACTACCATCAGTGCTCTTTCTTTATTACCAAATGTTTATACTGCTACGATAAAAAAGAACACATATAGTATCAACTATTTGTACACAGCATTGGGTTTTATCGCACAGGTTTTCTGGCTAGTATACGCCTTCATTAACAAAGATTACCCGGTGATTTTGCTATCCAGCTACTTGATGATGGTTTACATCATTATCAGTACCGGTAAATGGCATTATGAACGAACGGGACAAGATGTCTATTCTCAACTAGAAGGGAAATTAAACACAGTAAAAAAATGTTAGAACTACTGTTGGTCAGGATTTTAAACAGCGGTACAACAGGAAGATTCAATCGGTTCACCAAGCCCCTGACGGTATGATTTTTTACCCCTGACGGTCTTCTCTTCAGGAGAAAGACGTCAAGTAGACGCACTAATAACGACTACAGAACTTGTACTTGGGATCATCCTGTTCCTTGCCAATGTAAACAACTATCAGAGTCATGATTGGACCGCCTACACCTGTTATAAGACCGATAACGGCCAAAACCCGCGCCCATGTCGGTAGTTGTTTCCAATACTTAACTGTCACTACAATAGCCCAGATCCAGATACTGAAGGAAATGGCAAAAAATAGAAGCCCCATACCAATTCCCATACCTAACAAATCGGTATTTACTTTGGTATCTGATCCGCTTCCGTCGTCATACCCCTCGATAGATTGCCCCTTAAGATAAGCTTCGATTAAAGGTTGCTTTTCCCGTACCTCCTTCATCATGTTAAAAATAGAATATTTTCCGTACATTTATTATTAATATAGATTTTTAATTTTATTGGAATTCAATCTAGAACTATAAAATATAGAATAAATGTCAGCTACTCGCAAAGAAGTAGAATATGTAGACGCGAACCGTAGCTACGTCTTTCGGTGTCCACACTGCGATTGTTATACCCAAGTGGCTGAGAATGAGATCAACTGTCAAATCTTTGTTCATGGAATAATAAAAAGTACATACAAGCAGGTAAATCCGCATGCCGATAGGAAACACTGTGAACGGCTCTTAGAGCAGGGCTTGGTGCACGGTTGTTGTGGACAATTCAAGTTATTCCGGGGAACAAGCGGGGAGGTTGAATACGCGGATGTCTGGAACAACGGATGATAAATTAATTAGAATTTAAACACGAACTTAAACACGCACCTTCTCTGGTGAGTATTTTGGATAATTTTTACTTAATTCCAATATGGAATTAAGTACTTACTTTTCTGGACTATAAATTATCAAGTCTCTTGGTTGGTACTAAACTTATTAACGCGGTAACGGTAGCAACATCATTACGCGAATGAGGACCGCAAAAACTACCGCGTGAATAATCAAGCCCGTCATGTTAGGACAGCCGCCTTTTTCAATTTCGAGTCCTAAATTTTCAAACAAACTACCGGTAAGTTTGTAAGTGAAAGGGGCTGCAATGAGTAGGAACAGTAAAGCAGACATCAGGCTGATCATCCACTTACGTGATTCGGTTAGAGATTTGTTTTCTTTTACCATCTTTATATAATAGAGATAAAACTTTTTACAAACTTTTTACAAACTTTTTACAAACTTTTTACAAACTTTTTACAAACTTTTTACAAACTTTTTACAAACTTTTTACAAACTTTTTACAAACTTATAGTCTGTTACCCTAGATCAACCTATCGGAACAACAAAGTGTTACACAGATTCCCGTTCTGCTTCTTCCCGTTCTGCTTCTTCCCGTTCTGCTTCTTCCCGTTCTGCAATACAATTAACACAATAACAATTAGGTAGACATACAGTAGAATCTTCGTCTTCGCTCTCCTCATCACTGATGTATTCTAATATCAGACCGCTGAGTTCGCCATCTTCTGATTCGGACTTCTTTTCATCGCTTTGGAATATGATTTTTTGCTCTTCATCCTTGGTGAATACCGAAACGGAGCTGGGGATCTTCAGATCTAAATCATTTACCGTAACACTAGAAGCACTAGAAGCACTAGAAGCACTAGAAGCACTAGAAGCACTAGAAGCACTAGAAGCACTAGAAGCACTAGAAGCACAGGTTGTAACAGGACTCAAGTCTCCCTCATCTACTTCTGAACCAATACTAGGAATCAAGTCTCCCTCATCTACTTCTGAACCAATACTAGGAATCAAGTCTCCCTCATCTACTTCTGAACCAATACTAGGACTCAAGTCTTCGAGATTGTCGTTCGTGCTGATATTTGGGCATGGGGGCGTTATCTTGAGTGTGTCTCTAAAACTCTCGATTTCATCACCGTCATCCACGAGATACACCAGGCTGTCAGGTGTAACGCTATCTTTGACTTTTTTATTGGTTGACCGCCAGTTCTCCAAAAAGATCGTAGGAAGATCTTCTTCCTCAATGACGGCTGCTATCTTGGGTTGCATACTCTCATCCCATTCAACAATATAACCCATCTGCTGAAATACATCGGCTAAAATATAACCAACCTTATCTCGGATCTTTTTAGTCCTTCCCTCAAAATACCAATAAATTGTTGAACTACCTTCACCATCGATATCTTCCATTATCTGCTCTATGGATTTATCTTTAGCGTAAACATATCCAATATGCTTAGACGACCTACGGAAAGCGTTCTTAACCATATATGTATCGTCAGAAAAACAATAACTATCATCTAGAGAGTTCATGATTCCCCGTGAGTTACATTCAACAAAAACTTCACGTAAATTTTCTCGTGTGTTCATTTTTCTTTAGCACTAGGTATCTTTTAAATTGTCTCAACCTACAAGTTGAGACAATAGCATCGTAGAGCTTCGATTTGTAGAGCTTCGATTTGTAGAGCTTCGATTTGTAGAGCTTCGATTTGTAGATGAAACAAACAACAAAGCCGCTCCACAGAAGAGAATATCAGCTACACCAACATAAAAAAGCTGTCCTTGTGTCAGTTTAGACTGACATACTCTCTAGTTTTGACCACAACACTTCTTGTATTTCTTGCTACTGTCACACGGACAGGGATTGTTGCGACCGATCTTGGTTCCCTTTCGTACGACTGGTCTTTGATCGCCTCGTACACCGATTCCCAAAATATTCAGAATCTGATGTGTAATCTCAGGTGTAATCTTACTTGGATCGGATATATGTTCCGATAGACTCATAAGCTCGTTCAGCTTATCTGGGCCCAATTGATTTGGTGCTACACCAAATGACTGTAAAACAGGTAAAATCTTATTCATATCATAATCCGTGGGAATAGACATTTTGTATAGTAGTTACTTACTCTTAAGTAATTAATCAAATACTACTTACGGATCCAAATCTAAATTCTTTTTATTCTAGATTTAGATTCAACCGGGTGAAATCCCAATGTTCTTACCACACACACATGCCGGCTTAAGAAAACAAAAACAAGGCCAAACAAGAAATGAAGCAACATGTTATTGTGCTGATGGACATCAGCTATAGTATGCAAATACGTGTTAAGAATATGATCGACGGGTTGAACAAGTTTGTCCATACACTAAGAGCGCGTTCTGATCACGCCAATATATTATTTTCAGTGATGTTGTTTTCTGACAAACGTTCATACCTATGCCGCGAAGTACCTGTAGATGATTTGTCACCTTTTACAGTCTATAACCTACCGGAGTTCGGACTAACACATCTTTACGACGCTATCGGCACACTGTTCCATGAATGGACAAACGAAACGAGAGCACAACACCATCTGTTTATTATTACTGATGGAGATGATAATGGTAGTACACAGGTGACAAAGCAACAGGCAACTCAATTGTGTGACAAAATGGTACTGGAGCGCAATTGGACAGTGAGTCACTGTGACGTGGATATCAGTAAGTTGGAGTCTTTTAATGTACAAAAGGTTGTTTACGACGTCGACAATCTTGAAGAATTGCTTGGAAATCTTAGCATCTAGAATAAAATGAGATGGATATCACCCCGTGGAAATACACAAGGAAAAAATATTCTATTTTGTTCCGGTTGAATTCCCGGGTAATAGTTTTTCTTTTTTACACGACTTCATATGGTTTTTGAACCAGCTGGGGTATCGAAAGGTTTTGCCGCAGGGGCAAACGAACTTGTTAGGATCGCATGTGTTACTTGGGCAGCCGAAGAGTGCCGATATAAGCTTGGTTTTCTTGTCGTGACAATTACAGATAGCCATTTTTAGATTGTTCGGAGAAGTTTCTTTTATTATTTTTATCTTAAAATGGAGATTATGGCTAATCTGGATAAGTCCGGACAAGATGAATAATCTAATACCAATCCAATGTATTAGATTTACTTAGAGACTGATTAACGGCAATAATCTCTCAACTGCTGATAGGGACCACAGTTGAGAGACTTTCCGCGGTGTGGCTTCAATCCGCTAGAAGAGAAGGGGTGTGGCTTCATCATATTGAACATAGAAGGTTGAACGGTAACAGGGGTCGGAGGAATTATTGACTTCCATTTTCCGTGTGCACCGTATGCATACAGATTGGAATAGCAAGGACGGGCTTTTGTTGCCGAAGAACTATACTCTTGATACACATTTGACATCTTTATTAAGAAGCAAGATTATTTTATGTGGTGTATTTGTAGGACCACCGCTACATCCCGTATTTGTAGGACCACCGCTAAGTGAGTCAACCTATCTGAACAACACGTCGGTTTATTGAAGATTATCTTTAACCGTTCCGGTGCGTCTGGAAGAGAACGTGTTACCGAGTTGGAGATACACAGCTATACTTTCCAAACGATTACGTTTGGAAAGGTTCAAGTAAAGATTATATGCAAATCGGTAACGCTGTACCATATCAGCTATGTCGAGGATACTTTATTCGTACCCGTCAAAAATTAGGAAGTGTTTAGTCTCTGTAGTTACATTACTTGTCAACGACTTGCAGGATTTCTTATGAAATTAATTTTGAAATAATCTAAACCCTTCTAGATACAAAGTAAAACATCAACATGAACAATTTTAGAGAAGTTGTATATTTAGGCTCCCGCGACGCTAACTTCAAGCGCCTGATTACCGGATTACTGAATCGTGGTAGTCTCAAGCCCAAATATATAGAAGCTCTGACCGATGAAAGCGGTATGGCAGCTTACGGTCAGGCATTCACAGCATACTCAGTCAATGAGATTGACAACTATGAGCGATATGAGCAAATCGGGGATGTCACCGCTAATAAGTTTATTGTCTGGTATGCATATCGCCGTTTTCCTCAGTTGGACTGTACTGAAGGTGTCAAGGTGGTGGCTCGATTGCGAATCAACTACGGTGCCAAGGAGTCCTTTGCTCCACTGGCGGAAAAGTTGGGATTCTGGGATTTCATTTCTGCCGCTGAGGATGGTACACGCCGCAGTACAGCTGTCAAGTATCGCAACCGTCATAAGAAGGATCTACTGGAAGATACCTTTGAGGCCTTTGTCGGTTGCACCGAATATCTACTGGATAAGAAGTACAGACCTGGTGTCGGTTATGGTATAGTCTACGATATCTTAGCCGATATATTCGATGAGATTCCGATATCTCTTCGTTTTGTTGAGTTGTTTGATTCCAAGACACGTTTGAAGGAGACATTTGATGCTTTTCCCGAACTGGGTCAGTGGACTTACATTGACCTTCGTGAAGAAATGGGTAATGAAGGATACACCATGGCCATTTCTACTATATACCAAGTACCACCTGGTATTAATAAAAAGCCATATTACAGACCTGGTAAGAGCGTTGACCCTCTACCTCAACATGAATGGGTCGAGTTAGGTAAAGGTACCTCTTCCAGCAAAAAAGATGCACAGCAAAAAGCTGCAGAAAATGGTATACAAACCCTCAAGCGCATGGGCTTTTACCGTGAACCCCCAGAGGAGTATTTGCATTTCTGTTCCTAGAATTTCTGTTCCTAGAATCAGTAGCAGGATCAAATATGAATATTTGAATTATATAACATCAACTAGGTTATATATTTCTACTTAGTATTTTTGAACTGTTTTTTCTTACTTTCGACATTTCTTGGCTCTCGTATCTAATTAGATACGGGAGGTCAAACCGTCACGGCAATATCTCTGTCTGGAATTACTGGTGATGGCATGGAACCTCGTGGTTTTATTATAGATACTGAAACTGGCATCGATTGATCTTCAATTAAACCTAATCTTGAATTTATTTCTGCCAGTAGTATATCCAAATCTTCACTGTTTAAATTATTACGACGAATACGTGCGGAAATATCTCTATGTATATCAGTGTACTGTAAATAACTTGTATTATGACTATTGATTTTATGTTCTAATTCAAAAGAATTTAATACAGCACTATAAACACCCGATACTGATGTAGCGGCTAAAGCCACAAACATAACGCTATTGCTAACAGGTGTAAATGTCAATATAATACTACAGACACTAATAGCATTACAAGCGTTAATACAGCCCTTACTAAGAGTATTTATCTTTCTATATTTAGAATACCTCTGGAAGTGTTTTTGTCTTCTATTTTCTACATCTTTTAATATATCTTTAACCATATATATCTTAATGGTATAATTATCTTTTTTTAAAGAAATATTCATATTTACTATACAGTAGGAAAAATTTATCATCTTGTGATTTTTAACTGCTGTCTCTCACTTTCCCTTCGTAAATCCAATTCTTACCATTGTACTTATATCCTAAACAAAATACCGGCTTTTCTATTCCAGATCTGGTCAAAATATAGTTAACTGGTTGTACATCCCCAGCTGCCATTATTGGGTAATTTGGTAGAAACAGTACATTTCCACGACTCCAACGATGACATTCCGTTTTGGGGTCAGAGAATACCCCATCCATTTCTTGAGAACGCAGAATGTAGTTTATAGGCATCTCTACAAAATCCTTGCGATTCCAGTAATCCTTCCAGAACTTGGTGATTGATTCAGTTACTTCATTACGATCGAACGGTTGTTGAATGTTCTTGATAAATTCATGTGCTATCGGTATAAATACTTCTTCCGTTACAATCATTTGTGGGTCATTATTGACTTCATTTCTAAGTGTTTCCAGATTATCGGACAGCATAATACTAGCTCGTACATACCTGTTGCATTCTTCTTGATCCCTAATTAAGTACGGAGTTTGCCATTTGAATACATACTCTTCGGCATTTTCATCACGATTTGCCGGAAATTTATCAAGAAACTCTTCTGAGAGACCGTAGATCCCCGAACCCATTTGGTGAGAGGTGATATCGATTCTTCCTGTCTTGGGAACAATGAACTCCGAAGCATTACCACCAAAGTACGGGGAGAAGTGATGATGCAGATTAGAAGTACCGTTCTCCGTATATTCCTCCGATTCTTCGTTGCTTGCCATTTTAATTGAGAGGCGCTTGGGCTTTTGATTTGGATTTGGATTTAAATTAATGTGTAACTTTGTTGTTTTAAACAATTTTAGCAGCTATTTTAAACCCTGACCAACAGAAGTTCCCAAGCATAGGGTTGTATTTTAACACAGCAAGCAGGTCTCTAGAATTTCAGTCCAAGACGGCCGCGTGACGGCCGTCCAGCTCGAGGACGCCTAAATATCGCTCCTAAATGAAAAATATTCAGAATATATTGTATATAGTAAAATGACAGAAGAAGAAAAAATACATCACCGTTGTTCTACTGTTGATTCTAATGTTGGACATAGATCATATGGGTCTGCTATTTCTTCTAGTATCCTCGTTGGGATCGAACCACGACGTGATTCACCCAGTAACAATGAGAGTAGATTGAGCACGGATACTGTACGATTTGAATTACCCTGGGAATCCAGAGAAGAGCTAAAGATAAACGAGTGGAAAGACCAAAGTATTGAACGTAAAGAAAAACATGCACGAAGAAGTAAATATTTCAAAAAGTTACATTATGCATTTGGTATGTTAGCTATCGGACTACCGTTTGCTGGGACTCTAGCATCCACTGTTATAGTGACCTATTCAAAAGAAATCAGTACCGTTATTTTAGCTACAACTACGTTATGCTCTGGTGTAAATGCATTTTTCAATTTTGGGAGAAAATGTGAGCGTCATTCTGAATATGAAAATCGCTATGACGAGTTCGCGAACACTATTGATAAAGAGCTATCAAAGCCACGCAGATTTAGGATTCCTTGCGACGTTTGTCTGGAATACACTAGTACTACGCTTGCTAGATTGACTGCGGCGGCTCCTGATTTGTAATAAATGAAATTAAATATTGTGTATGCTTACGTAGAACTGATTAGTATATTTCGCGAACCAGTCACAACCCTGTGAATCCCTGTGAATCCCTGTGAATCTCTAAACCACAAGAAAAACAACTAAATAGTTATTTTTCCTTTAGTGTTCGAATAGTACCACCCACCGCATCGAACCGCAAGATGTATAACTCTCTTCTACTATGATCGGTTTCTTACCATAAACACCACATCTAACTAATGCCTTCCCAGAGTTTGTTTGCACAGCGTGTAGCATTCTTCTCATTAAAGTGTCCGTAATTTATTCCGGTTTCTTGGCATAACCAGCACCATTTGACCGTGCACATCTGACAAATCATCTTGTTACATGCAACGAAGTTACCCTGATCATTACGCACTTTCTCTGTAGGAGTTCGACATCGCGGGCAATACTTCATGTCCTCTTTCTCGATCTTTTCTTGAATGTATTTTCCGTTCTCGGTTTGGCATTCGTTAGCCTCGTACTCAAGACAGCTCATTTCTTCATGATAAGGTGCGCGTTGGCATCCACGACACCACACATAGCGGCATTTTTGACACTCAGTGTGAAGAATCGGATCATCTGGGTGAGTCTCTACAATAGAAGAACACTCTTTGTTTGGGCATAAGAACCGAATAGAGCTAGCGAGAGTATAACGAATACGAAAAAGATCGTCAAACATTTTCGATGATATCATTTCAATTGTTGTGGGAAGAACAATTTTGAGTAGATCTATAGTTTTACTACATTGATTGCGTAGTTCACCGTGATATATTCCAGTACAGCGAACAATAGTTATCTTATCTCGAATATTCTGACGAAGATTTTCCAACGCTTTCTGTACCAGAGGAATCAAATATGCTGTTCCACATACAACACAAAGCCTATGCGTTTGTCGTCTCGTCTTATGCAAAATAATGCCTCCATCTTCGATATAGTCACAGCATACAGGGCATATACTACCAGTTTTTTCGTGAATTCTAGACATTTTCTTTTCGAGTCGCCGATGGGTCCTGTATTTCATTTCCATTTTATTTAAACCGATGACAACTATAATTATTAAAAAGTACTAGAATAAATGAAGAAGTGTATTATAATAATAGTTGTTGCGATTCTTATTCTAGCGTATCTGTACTTTTCGGCTCCGTGGAGAAGAGTTGGTAGAATAGCTAGGAGTGCACTACCGGAACTAAATAGCTACGCTGCGAGAGAGTCGTATGAACCAAATATACCGAAAATTATTCACCAAATTGGTCCTAAAGATAAAAGTAAGTGGCATTCTAACTGGAAAAAATGCCATCCTAGCTGGAAGAAACATTTTCCAGAAGGAGAGTATGTACATATGTTTTGGTCCGATGTTGACGACCTTCGTAATTTTATTAAAAACAAGTTTCCCTGGTTTCTTCCTGTTTTCGATAATTATCCATTTCATATCAATCGTATCGATGCAGTAAGACCTTTTATTCTCTACGAATATGGCGGAATTTACGCTGATCTTGATTTTGAGTGCAACCAGAACTTCTACGATCAACTATCACAGGATAAACCTTCTATAGTAGAGAGTCCTTACAAACATCACGAGAATCTTCAGAATAGTTTGATGGCTTCTCCAAAAGGTCATCCTTTCTGGATCGCGGTATGGGAGCAGTTGTTAAAGAACGCTGGTAACTACAACATTCTGAAGCAGACAGGACCTGTCATTATCGATTACACTCATAAAAACTACAGAGATATTAACGTTCTACCAGTGCAAAGTTACAACCCCGAGCTTGGAAGTAGGGTTTTTAACAGCAAATCTATATATAGTAGACATTACCAGACTGTTGCATGGTTGAGCTCATTGCGTAACATAATCTAAAATTGAGAATTTATGTAAATAACTTTACAGAAAACAAAGATGGATAAGAAAATCTCCGAAATAGCCAAGTACTCTGATAAGGAGATTCAATCTTACTTTGATACAGAAGATCTGTACATTCTTCACGAGATGAAAATATACGCAGACGATATATACTACAATACAGGAAAATCTTCTGGATTGGACGACTGGCAATACGATATGTTGAATGATACACTTAAACATCGCGACCCAGATTTCGTTGTACCGATCGGTGCCAAAATACGAAAACATGAGAATCGGGTGGAGTTACCATTCTGGCTTGGTTCTATGGACAAGTTCAAACCAGATGATGTACGCGAAATAGCTACATGGTTAGTTGCTAACAAAGCAACTGAATATATCATTGAGGATAAACTTGACGGAGTTTCTTGTCTGATGGTAATGACAAACGGCAAGATTAAACTCTATACACGCGGGAATGGTATTGTTGGAGCAGATATCTCTTATCTTGCTCAGTACTTTAACACTATTCCAAAGAACTTGACCGAAACAATCAATGTACGCGGAGAACTAATTATGGAAGAGAAAGTATTCGAAAAGAAATACGCCAAAGATTACGCTAATCCACGTAATATGGTTGCTGGTCGTATTGGAGCCAAAACTATTCGAGCGGGATTACGTGACATTAAGTTCGTCGGCTATGAGATCGTCGGTGACGGTATGATGGATAGTTCTAGTGAACAATTGGATCGTCTGGACGACTTGGGATTCACTACTGTACGTAGAGAAATCGTCAAGAGCTTTACCGTAGACTCATTAATGGAGACTCTAGTGCGTTTCAAGGAAACATCTCCCTTCGAAATTGATGGTATTATCGTACAACCCAATGCTCCGTATGAAAGAAACGTTGCCGCCAATCCGGAATACGCCTTTGCCTTCAAGATGCGCCTGAGCGGTAATCTAGTGGAGTCAGAAGTAGTGGGTGTAGACTGGAACGTGAGTAAATGGGGTCAGCTTAAACCACGCGTAGAGATAAAGCCTGTACAACTCGGAGGTGTTACGATTACTTGGGCTACCGGATTCAATGCCAAGTTTATTGTAGAAGAGTCAATCGGTCCTGGAGCCGTCATTGAAGTAACACGTAGCGGTGATGTGATTCCTTATATCGTAAAGGTAGTTAAGAAAGTTTCTGAACCGGAGATGCCGGAGATTCCGTACAAGTGGAACGAAACTGGAGTGGATATCTATACAGAGGAGTTCGGTGACGAAATGTGTATCAAACTTATCGCTTCCTTTTTCTCTAAACTGGGTATCCTACATGTAGGAGAAAAGAATGTAGGTAAGATTTACAAAGCTGGATACGATACATTGCTGAAGATCATTGCTGCGTCCAAGCAAGATCTCATGGAAGTTTCTGGTTTTGGTTCTCTTATGGCCGAGCGTACGTACAATAACATTCGTGGCGGGCTCCGGGACCTGTTATTACCGACTGTATTGGGAGCGTCGGGTGTGTTCGGTTTCGGACTGGGACGTAAAAAGATCACTACATTGTTGGATGAATTTCCTGACATTTTGGATGTACATAAGACGCTGACAAGTCAACAACTACTTCAGCGTGTTCTACAGATTGAAGGATTTTCCGCCAAGTCAGCGCAGAAGATTGTAGATAACGTAGAATGGGCTGATAAGTTTATTCGTGCAATGAAGCACTTTGCTACCTTCAAGGAAAAGGTTATTGCCGGGGCTAATATGAAGGGAATGAAAGTAGTGTTCACTGGTTTCAGAGATAAGAAACTGGAAGAAGATGTCGTTGCACGTGGTGGAAAAATCACGACATCCGTTTCTCGCAACACATCCGTGCTTGTAGTGACCACCAGAGCGGGAAAGCCTTCCGGTAAGATGAAGAAGGCATTGGAGCTTGGTGTTGAGGTTCTCGAAAAACAAGAATTTAACGAAAAATACATCACCTAAATATTATAAATTATTCTCCGGAGTTAATAAATGAGCCGAGATGACGATTACTTAGGAATTTTCTCTATGAAAACGGGCATGTTCGCGACCTGTTCAGGTGTTTGGGATGAAAGTACCAAAAAATATAGGTCATCCGATTCTACAGAAGTTGTACAATGTTGTAATAAAAAATGTGTAGAGCCGTTGAAGTTCTGTCACGACTACTGTAACAAAGAGATTGCCAAGTTGGGTCCCAAGAAGCTATCCTCATGTCTACTGACATGTAATGATCAGAGAAATATATGTTTGGATACATGTAGTCTAAGTTCACCGTATATGGGTGTTAATAATAACTATAATCTATGCGCTAAAGCTCAGGGGTGTGAAGTGTCCAATGAACTACAAAATCTACAAAATATTGACTGTGTTCGTAAACACAAGGATGTCATATTCGATTGCTGCAGACGCACATGTTTACCGCAAAAAGACTTAGATTGCCAGAAGCATTGTGAGTTTTTACAGAAGGTTACCTTAGATCCATCCAAGATTGGTGTACCCAAAGTATCACAACAGAAATTAAAGGCTTTATCTCAGTCATACAAGACTTACCATGAAAACACATCTATTTATATATTGGTTGGGGTTGTCATCAGTATAATCGTTATTGCGATTTGGTTATTTTGGCAGAAACGAAAGCGAATTTGAATTTTTAACTGTACTTTATAGTTAAAAATTGAGAAATGTATGTCACTATTCAAAGACGTGTATACTTGGAACCCAAGTATTTGGATAAGAATATAATGGACCATCTTCTGACTAAACTCACCCAAAGTACTCTGGGTGAGTGTACAAAGGAGTATGGTCATATTCTCTCTGTAGAGAGACTGGTGGATATAGTGGATAATGAAGACTGTATCTTCACAGTACTTTTCGAGGCCAAGACGCTCAAGCCAGAAGCAGGTAAGAAACTCACTGGTACCGTGTGTATGGTCTACAAGGATGGTATCTTTATAAACGTGGACGAGAAGCAGAAGATGCTCATCCCGGTGGTGACACTAAACGGGTACAAGTTCGATCAGATCTCCAGAACCTATATGAAGGATAATAAGCAGATCAAAGAAGGAATTGAAGTTGATGCTGTCGTGACAGCCGCCAAATATAGTAATAAGAATTTCAGTTGTTTTGGTTCTCTTGCTTAAAGATTAACTGTCTTCAAAGAAATGTCGGAAATTGAAGTTCTTTCAGAGTTTAAAACACAACTTTTAGCATTCTTCGATGAGTTGATTGGACAGTTCCCACGTGAAGGAGATCTAGTTGTTGCACGTCTTTTCCTAGCTAACCAGATACAAACCAAAGATGCCATGGAGATCTTTATTCACAAGATGAATACAAACGAACAAGAATTGAAGAAGATGGTAAAAACCCGCAACGAGTTATTATTTCTTGAGCATTCTTTGTTTGATAACTTGGGTAAAGATAAAGTAACCCACTTCAAAAAATTGTGGAGATCTGGACAGTTGGATGATGAAGACAAACAAGTAATATGGAATTGGATAGATGCTTTTGTATATCTCAGTGATAAGTACATCAAAGCTGTTCAAGACAAGTAAATTCTATTACAAACTTGTAATAGAATATTCGTACAATATACTTTGTAATAGAGAAACTTAAAAAGAATCTAACAATCATAATAAAATGGCTGAACTGAAACGTCCGGATAGCATTTCTGGGTATAACCACCCAGGTGAAATGAATTACTCTCGTCAAAGTATCTACAAGACCTTTACCGAAGGCAAGAAAGCCCGTAAGAAGGAGAAATTCGGTAATACTACTGTTGGAAAACAGTACTCAACATATGGAGAATTCGAAGAAGAGCTTTGTCCCACATGCAATGCCCACCCGGTACAGATCTGTTCTTGTGGTTATAGCGATAAGAGATGTGGTAGTGGACACGTCTGGTATACTGATCGCTATGGAGCATTAAAGACCGGAAATCCACACGTTAGATCTTGATAACACAATCAAGATCTTAAGAACTATTTTTACTACTGAACCCACACAAAACATTATTTGGCTACACATCGCGAAGCTTATCCAGGTGGACGGTACTTTGATAGGAGGAGAATGGAACCGTGTAGCTGTAGAATAAATCTGTAGAATTTTTTAAAAATAAAATATACACCAGAGTATTTTATTTTAGATTCTCCAAAAGTACCGGACTCAAAAAATGGAGGAGATTGTTACGGATACTAAAAAGTACCGTAGCAGGATGTTCTAGAACAAAATCATGCTGTTAAGATGAAGGTATTGAAATCCTTGACCTTTGTTATTATATTACTAATAATTGTAGTAGTAATGGTTTCTGTATTCCTATTGCATACCAGATTCAAGAAGCACGGTGGTTTTTATCTTTGTGAGTCTTACAGAACTTGCGTTCCTACAGATTATCGCTAAACGGTATGTGTCATCCGATACAAATAAGGTGAAGAGCTCATTGGGGAAAGCTATACAGAAATGGATTCGTGATAACCACCCAAGTGAAGTAAATCTTATACTTTATTCGGTATAAGATTAGAATCATGACCACAGATATTCTTACTTTTTACTTTTTACTTTTTACTTTTTACTTTTTACTTTTTACTTTTTACTTTTTACTTTTTACTTTTTAACTACTCGTTTGACGACACGGCGTGTCACTTCCTTA
>Ga0209119_1000903_pt1 | contig 30057 bp, 26 predicted proteins | sample COG_03_FD_184747 | JGI IMG/M metagenome (GOLD analysis project Ga0209119, IMG submission 184747) | Pelagic Microbial community sample from North Sea - COGITO 998_met_03 (SPAdes) (version 2) | ecosystem: Environmental > Aquatic > Marine > Neritic zone/Coastal water | place: Helgoland, sampling...
ACTGGGAATACGCAGGTCACTGAGCACGTCGCGGCGGAAGGAGAACTCGCCGGCAAGGGGGTATCTAAAGCTGCCCATATAGTTGAGATAATCTGTATGGCCAACGGTTTTCTTCAGTGCGCTCAACAGAGGTGAAACTAACAGCCGCGAAACACGGCCATTGATTTTTCCATTGGCAACGCGGGCGTAATAACCTTTGCAGAACTCATAATTAAAGCGTGGATTGGCCACTGGATAGATCAGTCGGGCTAATAGTTCGCGGTCGTAGGTGGTGATATCACAGTCGTGCAGTGCCACAGATTCAGCTTTTCCCGAGGCCAGGGTATAACCCATGCAGTACCAGACATTGCGTCCCTTGCCGAGTTCTTTGGGGGCCAGCCCCAGTGCCTGTAATTTTGCATCCAGAGCTTTGAGTCGCGGGCCATCATTCCAGAGTACGCGATGATGCTGTGGCAGGGTTGAGAAAAAGCCAACAGCGTCGCGATACTGCTGTTGGTCGGCGCGATCCAAACCGATAATAATCTGATTGAGATAGGGCACTTCTTTTAGTTGCTCAATAATAGCCGGTAGGGCATCACCCTTAAGTTCTGAGTAGAGCGATGGCAGAATTAATGCCATAGGTCGGGTATTTGAAAACTCCAGAAGTTCCCTTTCCATCTCTTCCAGCGAACGGTTGGAGAGATTGTGCAGAGTTGTTATAACGCCATTTTGGTGGAAGTCGCCCATATCTATTTCTCTTTATTATTAATGTTTATCTAGCAATTTTTATTAAGGGTTTTAACCGTGAATTTGCAGCCAATCAGTAACGCCATCGGCCCAGCCCTTGGGTCCGATTTTTTGGCTAACGGTGGTGTTTTCACGGCGGTTTAATTTAGGTGGCGAATGGTTGTTGGATTTAATAATCAGCGCCGATGAAGCCTGTTCAAGCATTGAGATATCATTGCCGCTATCACCAATCGCCAAAGTCTCGCAGTTACTTTGCTGTGCTTGCTGAAGATATAGACTTTCGAGCTGTCTTAGAGCGCGGCCCTTATCTGTATCGCCACCAATATTTAAAAACCGTCCGCCCTGTAAAACAGTTGCGCCCAGTGACTGCATCTTTTTGACAAACAGTTTTTTGCGTACAGCAGTGCCGGTCCAATGCACCGGCTCGCTGAAATTACGCCTGTTGGCCAGCTCTGCCATTTTGCTGTTGAGGCCGGTTAATTCAGCAATGCCTTCGACGCCATCCTGTTGATAAATAGAGTCAAAGGTTAGGTATTCGTCGGCAAATTCATCAGTGTTGCTGCGCAGTAATTGCAGCCAGGTTTTGCGCGATGCGGCGTTTTCGATTACCCAGAAACTGCCAACGGATTTGGAGTTTGCTGGTTGTTGGTGAAAATAGTCTTGAGGGATATAGATTGCTGCGCCGTTCTCAACAATAAAAGGATGATGGTTGTTGAGCAGTTTGCGCAGCGGCACCAGCTCAGCCATTGTTTTACTGGTGATCGGAATAACTGGAATACCTATGCTTTCTAGCTTTTCGAGCATTTCTACTGCAGGTTTAAAGCTGTAGCTGTGATGGTCGAGCAGGCTGCCGTCTAAATCAGTAAAAATTAGTTTTACAGGGAAGCTGAATAAATTTTCCACTAGCACTGGTTTAGACACAGTTATTTTCTCCAAGGCTCGCTGGTTTTGAATTTCTACTCAATAAAGCCCCATGCTGATGCGTTGACCGCACCACTTTGGTGCGGTCAATATGGGCGTGAGTTTGTTTTTGCCGCAGTTTCACTGGCTAAATTCCCTAAATGACTATTAAGCTTTACGAATGGCGGCTTTGGTGCATCTGCACCAATAGATTGCTCAGTAACTATTGCCATTCCTTTAAGAAATTATTGCAGTAATCGTGCCAAGCTGAATTCGAAGTGGCAGGTTGTTGTGGCAATAGCGTTTATGGAGTGGATTGAAATGATTGACTTAACGTGCTGGCGATCTATGGCTTGAGAGGGATTTATTTAGGGCTGTAATCGGGCGCGGCTTCAGTAATACTTTTATTAAAGCGTTTGCGTTGTGCATCAATATTTATCTGAAATGCAATTTTGGCGATCTCAATTGATTCTTGCTGCGGCTTTGATTTAACTCGAGGGTTGTTTATCAGCCAGTTGCCCACTTCGTAAAAGTGCCAGAGAGGAACACTCCCAGATACACTGGGTTGTGGGAAGAAAGCTTTTTCATCAGTGACAAATTTACGAATATTTTGCCGTGAGCAGTTGGCTAATTCGGCAATATCTGTAATGCCGACCAGATCCGGTTTAAGCTCTAGTAACTCCGCCCCTGGAATTGCCAGCTGTACCTGTGCAATGGCACTCTGAACGGCACTTTCGGCTGTTTCTGCCGCGCGTATAAAATCGATCGCTATTGAACCTGTGCCACCCACGGCTATTAGTGCATCGTCGCATCCAGCCTCAAACAGCGCGTCGAGATACGCCTCTGTGTTGTTGCCGGATTCTTGTAGCGAAAAGGTCAGAGTATATTCATAGCTTTTCATCGTTTTACCTCATACAGTTTGATGGTTGGATAAATACAGCCATCAACTCGCTTCTTTAACTGTTTAGCAAAATTACCGGGATTTTTAGGCGTGCTCCAAACTGAAATCTGACAAAACAGACCACAGCGGCAGTCGGGTTTGTGTTTTGAGCAGCGTAAAATTCACCAAGCATGTCCATGTGCTGCTTTTATAGTCCAGCCGTTTTTAATTGCATGTTGATCCACTTTGTTAATTTCCTTATTGGGGTGCTTCATAAAATCTTCAATATCCCAAGGTTAGTATTGAATTGCAGGGTTGTTAAATGACAATTAAATAAAATTTATCTCTTTGGATAAGGGTAGGGGAGAAGAATAGGATTTGGCTGTCTTGGTTCACAAAGTGGGGTGAAGCAAAAATAGTTTTGAAAATAAATAGTTTTGACAAAAAAATGCCTCGCTATTTTGCAACAGCGAGGCATTTTTAATATCAGGGCAAGTGCTTGCTACGAAAGAATCGGCGCCAGCTTCATCGCAATACCCATATCACCTTGAATTTTTAACTTTCCGGTCATAAAGGCTGTTGTGCCATTGAGTTTGCCCTCGGCCATTTCCATAAAGTTCTCAAGGCTGAGAACCATAGTGCACTGAGCTTCTACATCATCGTTACTAATCACATTTGGAACCTGAGTCGCGTCGAGCACCAAAATACCATCATCACCAAAGTCGAATTTTAAGACTGAACCCAAACCGCAATCTTCCCCTACCTTCTCTTTTAAACCTGCTGTAACTGCTTCTAATGACATATGGGTATTCCTCTATTATTTTATATTTAGCTATTCACTGTTTGCCTAAACCTGTTTCACTTTAAAAATCTGCGCTAAAAAAATCAAGACATAATCAATGCCAAAAGATAATATCAATAACAGGCAACGACTAATGATAATAATAAAATGGAAAACTCTATGTCCTTAAACAACCCAACGATTGATATGCGCAAAGGCGAAGAGCTCGATTCTCAATCTGTCGATAAAGCCCTTAAGCAGGCGGTGTCTGGGTTGGAGGGTTGCCCAGTTATTAAGCAGTACGCCTCGGGGGCATCTAACCTCACTTATCTGATCAGCTATGCCAACCGCGAATTGGTGTTGCGCCGGCCACCACCTGGCGCCAAAGCAGCCAGTGCCCATTCGATGATTCGTGAGTATCGGGTAATCAGCGCGTTGGCATCGGTCTATCCCGCAGTGCCGAAAGCGATCTATTACAGCGATGACGAATCCCTGTTGGGGTCTGAGTTTTATCTGATGGAAAAAGTTGAGGGGGTATTGGTCAAAAACAGTCTGCCGGCGGCGTGGAATTTTAATGATACTGATCGTCAGCGTTTCGGAAAAACCGTTTTTGATAAATTAATTGAGTTGCACAGGGTTGATTATGTCGCCGCTGGATTAGCCGAATTTGGCAAACCTATAGGCTATGCCGAGCGCCAGATACTGGGCTGGAATAAACGTTTTTCCAATGCTCATACGTCAGATGTACCCGGCTTTGAGGATGTTCGTGAATGGCTGGTGGCGAATATTCCCGATGGCACTTCTGGCGCGCTTCCGGCTGCGCTTATTCACGGTGATTTCCGTATCGATAATGTGATGGTTGATCCCAATGATCCGTTTAACGTTATTGCGGTGATGGATTGGGAGATGGCGGCGCTGGGTGACCCACTTATGGATTTAGCTAACTCACTGGCTTACTGGGTGCATGCGGATGATGCGCCGGCATTGCAGGCGATTTTGCAACAGCCATCGAACGCTCCGGGCATGATGCGTCGCGAGGAGATAATTGCTTACTACACTGAGCAGACAGGTTTTGATACTTCGAGGTGGGATTTCTATGAGGTCTATGGTTACTGGCGATTGGTGGGGATTTTACAGCAGCTGTATTACCGTTATGTCAATAAGCTGACTCAGGATAAACGCTTTGCGGGTTACGGCCAGGGTGTCACTCAATTAGGTGATTACTGTCGCCAATTAATCGACAGATCCAGCCTGTAAGCTTAATTATTGACGCTTTTTGATAGCACTTTTTGATAGCGCTATTTTAATGCTATTTTAGCGCTCTTTTTATCATTGTTTGGTTTCTCTATATCCCTATCTACAGGCACCTGTAGCGTGACTCGCCGTCCACCTTATTTATTGACAGTTAAGATGCCACAACTTACTGTGGAGCCTATAAAACATTCGTAGAGGTGAGTTAGTGGATATTAATTTTTCGGCACAGGATCTCGAGTTTCGCGATGAGGTGCGAGCATTTTTTGCCAGTGAATACGATGCTAGTGTAGCGGCGAGTCTCTCCACTGGTGAGGGCTCAGATTACAAGCAGGCAATTGTCAGCTGGCAAAAGAAACTTCACGCCAAGGGATGGATTGCTCCGGGCTGGCCAAAAGAGTACGGCGGGACAGGCTGGTCTGTGACTCAGAAGTTTATCTATGAAACTGAACGCGGTGCTGCGGGTATCCCGGATGTGGTTCCCTTCGGTTTAAAGATGGTCGCGCCGGTTATCTATACCTTTGGCAACGAAGAACAAAAGGCCAAATTCCTGCCGCGTATTCTCTCCAGTGAAGACTGGTGGTGTCAGGGCTATTCCGAGACCGGTGCCGGCTCTGATCTGGCAGCACTGAGTACTACAGCTGAATATGCCGGTGATAACTATATTGTTAATGGCCGCAAAATTTGGACGACCTTTGCTCAGTATGCCGATTGGATTTTCTGCTTGGTTCGAACCTCCAAAGATGTCCGCAAGCAGCAGGGTATCAGCTTTCTGTTAATCGATATGAACACCCCGGGGGTTTCGGTAAAACCGATTCCAACCATCGATGGCAAGCACAGCCTCAATGAAGTGCTATTTGAAGATGCGCTGGTGCCGCGGGAAAACTTAATTGGTGAGCAGGACAAGGGCTGGACCTATGCTAAAGCGCTGCTTGCCCATGAGCGCACCGGTATGGCAGAAGTTGCCGATTCCAAGCGTCTGTTGAGCAACTTGAAAAAGCGCGCGGCGGCAGAGATCAATGGCGGTCAGCCGATGATTGATGATCCGCTATTTCAGCTGCGCCTATCCGATATCGAAATGGAACTGATGGCTCTTGAGTATACCGAGTTAAGGGTGTTTGCCTCGATGGCTAGCGGCGGTGTACCAGGTCCTGAATCCTCTCTCCTAAAAATCAAAGGCACTGAAATCGCTCAGTCGATTCATGAGCTGCAACTGCAGTTGGCAGCCTACTATGGCGGCGCACTGCAGGGTGATCTCAGCAATCAACAGCTGGGCCACGATTTTGCAGCGGAGGCACGCAAAAGCTATATGTATGGTCGCGCCGCGACTATCTACGGCGGCTCAAATGAAGTGCAGCGCAATGTTATTGCTAAGGCTGTGCTAGGCCTTTAATAAGAAATCTTTAGAGCAGCTCTAGGGTGGTGCTTCTTTATAAAAAATTGTTGGAGATAGGTTAGATGAATTTTGAATTTTCTGAAGAGCAGGTAATGATCAAAGACAGCGTGGCGCGTTTTGTTCGCGACGAGTATGACTTTGATACCAGACGAAAAATTATTCAGTCAGAAGAGGGCATTAACCGTGACTACTGGGCGATTTTTGCCGAGTTAGGTTGGTTGTCAATTCCCTTTGCCGAGGAGTACGGCGGTTTTGGTGGCACGGTTGAAGATACCGTGGCGATGATGGAAGAGCTGGGTAAGGGCATTGTTGTTGAGCCCTATGTGTCGACAGTGGTTATCTTTGGAGGGTTGCTTTCCGCGGCCAGCAATGAAGCACTGAAATCGGCCTATATTCCAAAAATTATTGATGGTAGCTGTCTTGGTTCCTTTGCCTTCTTAGAGCGTCAGTCGCGTTTTGAGATGTCGGATATTACGACCACGGCGACATCGAATGATAAGGGTTATTTAATCTCTGGCGAAAAGACCGTGGTCTTTAATGGCGCCACTGCCGACAGTCTGGTTGTTGCCGCACGCACCAGTGGTGGTCAGTTTGATCGCGAGGGTGTCAGCCTATTTCTGGTTGATAGCAATGCTGAGGGTCTCAGCACTAACAGCTACAAAACCATGGACGGTCAGACTGCCGCCACGGTTAATTTCAATAATGTTCAGGTTTTAGCCGACCAGTTATTGGCTGAGGCGGGGCAGGGTATGGATCTTGTCGATAAGGTGATGCCGCAGATTTTGATGGCGCTGAGTGCCGAGGCGCTGGGTATTATGGCTACGCTTAATAGTATCACTGTCGATTACACCAAAACTCGCCAGCAATTCGGAACACCGATCAGTTCATTTCAAGCCTTACAGCACCGTATGGTAGATACCTTTATGGCCTGTGAGCAGAGTAAATCGCTGCTTTACCGTGGGCTCTGTCATGCCAGTGAAGTTGCAGCAGATCCGACGGTTGGTCCATTGGAGTTGCAAAAGTCGGTGCACGCGTTAAAAGCGACAGTAGCTAAATACGGTAAGTTGATTGGTGAAGAGGCAATTCAAATTCACGGTGGTATAGGTATTACCGACGAGTTAAATATTGGTCATTATGTAAAGCGTCTGATGACGATTAATGTGACTTTTGGTGATGGTGATTTCCACCAGAAGAAATTTAATCAGCTAAGTTATTCGGCAAGCTAGGGCGTTTACTAATGATGAGTCTGGTTTTAGTGATTTTAGCGGTGCTGGGTATCTTCATTGCCTATCTGCTACTGCGGCCTGACCCACTGGCTAAATATGATCTACCGGAGGGGCAGTTGTTTACCACAGCTGCCAATACCAGTTCCGCTCTTAATCTTGTCCACGAAAAAATAACGGCCGCTCACAATGAGAATAATGGCCTTGGTTTAAAACAGCGAATGTTTGCTATCCGCGAATCCATGGATAGTTTCTTTGAAAATGTGCCTATAGCTAGTGATATTACGCCGGTTGATGCCGGTGGTGTTGCTGCCGAGTGGGTGGTAGCGCCCGAGGCTGATAGCCGACGTCGGCTTTTATATATTCATGGTGGTGCCTTCTATGTCGGTAGCGCCAAAAGTCATAGAGTCATTACCAGCAAGCTTTCCGAGATTACCCATGGTGCCGTACTGGCTATTAACTACCGTCTGATGCCCGAGCATCCACGTATGTCCGGTATTGAGGACTGTCGCACTGCCTATGATTGGCTAATTGGCAATGGCCCTCAGGGTAGTGATAAAGCGACGGCGGTTTTCGTCGCTGGTGATTCTGCCGGAGGTAATTTAATCCTGTCTCTTTTGGCCTGGCTGCGGGATACCGGACGCAGATTGCCAAATGCCGCTGTGGCTCTGTCGCCGGTTACCGATGCATGTATGCGCAGCCCCAGTATCAAACGCAACTTAGACACTGATATTCTTCTTAAGCCGGTGGCCAAGGGCTTGGGCAAGATTCCCCGGCCGTTGCTGGTTGCTGGCAAATGGCTGTTTACTAGCCGCACTCCCAAGGATCCAGTGGTTTCCCCTGTGTATGGTGATCTTTCAGGACTGCCGCCGATTCTGGTGCAAGTGAGCGATACTGAGATGCTACTTGATGATGGGCGTCGCTATGTAAATAAGGCCGCCGCCTCTGGAACTGATGCGGTGCTTCAGCGCTGGCAGCATATGCCTCATGTCTGGCAGATTTTTTATCCGGATTTACCTCAGGCCGCTGAGGCTTTCGATGAGATTGAGGCTTTTTTTGGGCGCTATTCTTAAATTGTAAATTTTTTTAGATGGAGTGTGAAAGTTTTGACTGGTGCCTATAATGGGTTTTTAAAACGCTTTGTTTTGCACTGCGCTCAATCCTTTGGGGTGACTCAATGAATGACTTAAATAATAAAACTATTCTCGGCCATCCAAGAGGTCTGTTAATCTTATTTCTCACCGAGATGTGGGAGCGTTTCTCCTATTACGGTATGCGCGGTCTGCTCATTGTCTATCTCACTCAACACTTTCTGTTTTCAGATGAAAAATCCAGTCTGATCTACGGTGCCTATACCGCGCTTGTCTATGTGATGACGATAGTTGGTGGCTCATTGGCCGATCGCTATCTGGGTGCCAGAAAAGCGGTGACCTTTGGCGCCATACTGCTCACCCTGGGTCATTTTGGTATGAGCTTTGAGGGGGAGGGTTCTAGACAGTTATTAACCTATGGGGACAGCCAATATCAGATAAAGCTCGATGGCCGTGGCGGTGATGCCCGTCAGCAGATAGTCACTGAGCAGGGGGTCTCTTATATCAGCTTTACCGAGACCAGTATGCAGATTGCCGAGCCACAGCTGGTCGCACTGCCGGCCACTATTGCCCGCGATCAGTTTGTCATCTCTGTGGAGAGAGATAGTTTCTATCTCAATATTCTCTACCTATCGCTGGCGTTGCTAATTGCCGGGGTAGGCTTCTTAAAGGCCAATATCTCAACCATTGTCGGTTCGCTGTATGGTTTTGGCGACTCCCGCCGCGACTCTGGGTTTACGATCTTTTATATGGGCATCAATATAGGGGCATTTCTAGCATCGATCTTCTGTGGTTATCTGGGCATAGTCCATGGTTGGAAGTACGGCTTTGGTCTCGCCGGTGTCGGTATGCTGTTGGGGCTGATTATCTTTCTCTCTTGCCAGAGCTGGCTAAAGGGCAAGGCCGAACCGCCCTCGGTTGAAAAGCTTAAAGAGAAGGTATTTCTGTTTATTAATCTGGAGTGGTTCTGTTATCTGATAGGTCTGGGGATTATTGTTCTCTCTATGCTACTGGTGATGAATGAAGAGTTAGTCGGGGGCATACTGGGGCCATTGGGTATTCTGATGTTTGTGTTGCTGATTAGTTATGCCTTTACCCAGCTTAAAGGCGACGAGCGCTCGCGAATGTTGGCGGCGATCTATTTTATCCTCGCGCAGATTCCTTTCTGGGCGCTATTTGAGCAGGCCGGTTCTTCACTCAATCTTTTAACCGTTCGTTTAGTCGATCGCGAGATTCTCGGTTGGTCGGTGCCAGGTCCGGTGTTCCAGTCGCTAAATGCCGGCTTTATCTTTCTCTTTGCGCCGCTCTTAGCCTGGCTGTGGATATGGCTGGCGAAACGCAAGCTAAACCCCTCTACAGCGGTTAAGTTCGCTCTGGGTGTGGCAATGGCGGGTCTTGGCTTTTTACTCCTCGTGGCCGGTATGAAAGGCTCTGGTGCTGTTGGGCTGACACCGGTGATATTTATCTTTGCTATCTATTGGGTACATACCATGGGTGAGTTGCTGGTATCGCCGGTGGGCTTATCTGTGGTAACCAAGCTCGCCCCGGTGCGAGTTGTGGGTATGACTATGGGTGCCTGGTTTCTCTATTCAGGTCTATCCAACTATCTGGCGGGGGTAATTGCGCGCACTACTGGTGCGGAGACCATCGGCGGCCAGATGACCAATATTGCCGCGGCTAAAGCTGGTTATATTGAGGTCTATTCCCAGGTGGGCTATATAGCTATAGGTATTGCATTGCTAATGCTATTGGTTTCACCGCTGATCAGCAGGATGATGCGTGGGGCTGACTAGCTTGCTAACATAAAACACTAATAAACAAGATCAGAGGGAAGGAGATTCACATGCCAAAAATGATAAAAAAAACCGAAATCGAACAGTATATTGGTCATGTCTGTGAGCCAACTGAGTGGTTTGAAGTGACTCAGGATCAGGTCAATACTTTTGCTGACTGCACGCTGGATCGTCAGTTTATTCATACAGATCCTGAGGCGGCTGCTCAGACACCCTTTGGTGGCACCATTGCCCATGGGTTTCTGACTCTGTCGATGCTGTCTTATTTTGCCGAGAGCTTTCAGCTGATAGTCGAAGGCATCTATATGGGTGTTAACAAGGGTTTCGATAAGGTGCGGTTTGTCGCGCCAGTTCGTGTTGGCAGCAAAATCCGCTGTCATGCCTCTATTCTTGATATCACTGAAAAGCGCCCGGGTCAGTTTGACTTTAAGGTTGGTGTGACCGTCGAGATTGAGGGTGGCGATAAGCCGGCGTTGGTTGCTGAGTGGCTTTCGGTTCAGATGGCTAACTAAAAAAATTATTTTAATAGATCGAATTTTACGAGGTAAACAATGAGCATTAATTTTGATGGAAAAGTAGCAATTGTCACTGGTGCAGGTAATGGCTTGGGTCGCTCCCATGCGCTGGCGCTTGCAGAGCGCGGCGCAAAGGTTGTGGTTAACGATCTCGGGGGTGCGCGAGATGGCACTGGGGCTTCATCGGATGCGGCGATGGAAGTGGTCGGCCTTATTGAAGCTGCCGGCGGTGAGGCTTTTGCTCATGGTGCCAATGTTGCCAATTTCGATGAAGTGGAAGATATGGTTGCTCAGGCGATGGCCAAATGGGGTCGGGTCGATATTCTGATTAACAATGCCGGAATTTTACGCGATAAGACCTTTAGCAAAATGGATTTGGCCGATTTTAAACTGGTTATGGATGTTCATTTAATGGGTTCGGTTAACTGTACCAAAGCGGTCTGGGAAATTATGCGCGAGCAGAATTACGGTCGTATTGTGATGACTACCTCTTCCAGTGGTATGTACGGCAACTTTGGCCAGTCCAATTATGGTGCGGCAAAAATGGCACTCGTTGGCTTTATGAATACGCTGGTGCTTGAGGGTGGAAAAAATAATATTCACGTCAATGCTCTGGCGCCTACCGCGGGAACGCGTATGACTGAGGACCTGTTGCCACCACCGGTTCTGGCTATGTTGACTCCTGAAGCGGTAACTGCTGGTGCATTGGTTCTCTGTGATGAAGATGCGCCTACCAGAACTATTCTCTGTGCCGGTGCCGGTGGTTATGCCACGGCGAGCATTTATGAGAGCGATGGTATTTTTGTTCCGGCTAATAAGCAAAACCCCGATGAGATTGTCGCTCGGTGGGATGAGTTGTCGGATACCTCGGCCCATAAAGCCCTTGAATCTGGCCCCAAGCAAACGGAGAAGTTTGTGATGAAGGCGATGGCTGCTCTGCAAGGCTAGCAGGCAGTAAATTAATTTATTAAGGATTTTGTTATGAAAGAAGCGGTTATTGTTTCAGCAGCTCGCACGCCCATTGGTCGAGCCTTTCGCGGTGCCTTCAACGATCTTGAATCACCGTCCATGACTTCTTACGCGATTAATGCAGCGGTTGTTCGCGCTGGTGTAGATCCATCAGAGATCGATGACTGCATTATCGGCGCCGCTATGCAGCAGGGCACTCAGACGATGAATCTGGGTCGTCAGGCGGCTATAGCAGCGGGTCTTCCGGTGACGGTTTCCGGTATGACGGTTGACCGTCAGTGTTCTTCTGGTCTGATGGCGATCTCTATCGCTGCCAACAATATTACTAACGATGGCTCTCAGGTGATGGTCGCCGGTGGTTGCGAGTCTGTCAGTTTGATTCAGAATAAGCATTTCAATGCGCACCGCATGGCTGATCCTCTGGCGATGAAACATGCGCCGCTGATTCATATGCCGATGTTGGATACGGCTGAGACGGTTGCCAATCGTTACGGTATTTCCCGCGAGGCGCAGGATGAATATGCGGTTATCTCGCAGGCGCGCACGGCGGCGGCTCAGGAGGCTGGTCTGTTTGCTGATGAGGTGGTGCCGGTGACGGCGACTAAGTTGGTGACGAATCGTGAGACTGGCGAGGTGACTAAAGAAGAGGTTACTTTGACGAAGGATGAGGGTAATCGTCCCGGCACTAGTATTGAGAGTCTTTCGGGTCTTAATCCTGTGCGCGATGGGGGTTCTATTACGGCGGGTAATGCGTCGCAGTTGTCAGATGGTGCGGCGGCGGTTGTGTTGATGGATGGTTCTTTGGCGTCGCAGCGTAATCTTGAGCCGCTGGGTGTTTATCGCGGTATGGCAGTTGCCGGTTGTGAGCCGGATGAGATGGGTATTGGTCCTGTTTTTGCTATTCCGAAGTTGTTGCAGCGCAATGGTTTGACGATTGATGATATTGGGCTCTGGGAGTTAAATGAGGCTTTTGCGGTGCAGGTGCTTTACTGTCGCGATAAGTTGGGTATTCCTATGGAGCGGCTAAATGTTAATGGCGGTTCTATTTCTATCGGTCATCCGTTTGGGATGAGTGGCGCGCGGATGGTGATGCATGCGTTGATGGAGGGGAAGCGACGCGGTGAGAAGTATGTGGTTATCACTATGTGTGTTGGTGGTGGGATGGGGGCTGCTGGGTTGTTTGAAGTGCTCTAATAGAGTGGTTGGGGTAGTGATTTGTGTTGGCGATGCAATTCACTTAGCGTCACCTTTTTCGCTTTGCCCGGCACTTGATTCTTTCACGCAGGCGGAAAAATAATAAATATAAAGCAGGGTGTGCTGATATGGATAGATCAATGGCTTCAAAAATTTTTTTTTTTTGCTGAGTCTGCTTGGCTCAGCCTTTCTTCTTGGCGGATGTAATGATTCTGTTGAAGAAAATAGCTCTGCATCTTTAGCCAGTGAATTTACTATTGCCAGTAATAAGCAGTTTGCCGATAGCCTTGATCTGGATAATCCGCAGGATTTTCTTGATGCTAATCGCGGCCTAGTGGCGGCTGCACCCAAAGATATTATTACCAATCGGCATGATCAAAAAGTCTGGGATGCCAGTGCCTATGACTTTATTGAAGGGGATGCGCCAGATACCGTAAACCCCAGTCTCTGGCGTCAGGCCAAACTCAATAATATTCGTGGGCTGTTTAAAGTCGATGAGAATATCTATCAGCTGCGCGGTTTTGATCTTGCCAATACAACCCTTATTAAAGGGCAGAGCGGTTGGATTGTTGTCGATCCACTAACCACCCTCGAGACGACTAAGTCGGCAATGGCCTTTGCTGAGCAGCATCTTGGCAAGATAGATCTCTCTGCAGTGATTTTCACTCACAGTCATATAGATCATTTTGGTGGTGTGCTGTCGATCATTAATGCTCAGCAAGCCGAAGAGAATAATATTCCAATTATTGCTCCCTCGGGTTTTATGCATGAGGCTGTCAGTGAAAATATAATCGCCGGCCCGGCAATGATGCGCCGCGGTGCCTATATGATGGGCAACGCTCTGGATCGCTCGGCAACGGGTCATGTGGATACAGGTCTTGGCAAGCAGGTTATTTTTGGCAGTACGTCGATACTGCAACCAACGTTGGTGATCGACCGTCCTCAGGTATCGATCAATATCGATGGTGTCGACTTTGAATTTTATAATATGCCAAATAGTGAAGCGCCGGCAGAGTTGACCTTTTATCTGCCCCAGTGGAAAGCCTTTTGCGGTGCGGAAATTCTCTCCCATGTGATGCACAACATACTCACACTGCGCGGCGCTAAAGTGCGTGATGCGTTGCTGTGGAGTGATTATATTGGTCAGTCGATCGATCGTTTGGATGATGTTGAGATATTTTTTAATAGCCACCATTGGCCTACCTGGGGCCATGAGCGGATTATTACCCAGATGCAACAGCAGCAGGATCTGTATAAATTTATCCATGATCAAACTGTGCGTCTGGCGAATATTGGCTATACCCCTAAAGAGATTGCCGAGCGTCTAAAGCTGCCGGAAACCCTTGCCGGTAATTTTCATATTCGCGGTTATTACGGCACTCTTAGCCACAATAGCAAGGCGGTCTATCAGCACTATTTTGGTTGGTATGACGGCAATCCGGCACATCTCAATCCACTGCCACCGGAGCAGTCTTCGCTGCGCTATGTGGAGTTTATGGGCGGTGCGGATGCACTGCTTGAAAAGGCGGCAAGCTATCAGGCCAAAGGTGAGTATCGTTGGGTTGGTGAAGTGCTTAACCATCTGGTGTTTGCCGAGCCGGATAATATGGCCGCGCGGAAAATGCTTGCCGAGGCCTATCGGCAGATGGCCTATCAGGCGGAGTCTGGGCCGTGGAGGGATATCTATCTGTCCGCTGCCGCTGAGCTAATTCGCGGTGATGTGGTGAGCAATGATGTGGCTATGTCATCAAGGGCTTTTTTGCAGGAAGTACCGCTCTCTCAATTTATGAAGGCGCTGTCAGTAAAGCTAGATGCGGAAAAAGCTGAGGGTGAGGTTTTAAAAATTAATCTTCGCTTTACCGATAGCGATACCAATTTTGTGTTGACGGTTAGAAATTCAGTCATGTATTACAAGCAACTGCCGGTTGATAAGGGTGCCGATGTGACGCTGAGCCTTACGCAGAATCTATTTGTTGAAATTTTACTGGGCGAGGCGGGTATTAAATCCTTGATCAGTTCCGACCAGTTAGCGGTGGATGGCAGTCTGCTGAAATTATTAAAATTCTTTTCCCTGCTCGGTGCGCCGAATGATGATTTTAATATAGTGCTTCCCTAGGTAGTTAAAAGCTTTAAACTAGGGCTTTTAACTTTAAGCCTTTAATACAGCACTAATTAATCACTATGAAGCAAAAAATTACTCTCTTCCTGCAGAAAATAATCCAACTATTTGTTCTCGGTTCCCTAGCGATTTCTATTCTAGTGGCAATCGCTCTGGTCTGGTTATGGCCGCGTTATGAATATCTTCCCGCCGAGCCTGTGAATTTTGCAGTGGAGCGTTTTAGCGATACGCCTATTGTCGATATTTCACTGAGTGAGAACCTCACAGCACTGGCTGAAGAGGAGGGCTATATCAATATTAATGGCCCATCAATAATTGCTGTGCCCGACTGGATTGATAATCCGCTGGGGAAATACTATCTGTACTTTTCCCATCAGCGGGGCGATTACATTCGCCTTGCGTATGCAGATCAAATTGAAGGTCCGTGGAAAGTCTACGAGCCCGGTGCATTAAGTTTGTCGGCATCTGGGTTTCCGGTTGATAGTATTCCGGCTGTGAGCTTGCAAGAGGGGATTAAAGAGCTGTGGAATTCGGTGTCAATCTATCTGTTTAGGGACTCATTTCTGGCAGTTTATAATTCGCTGGTTAGTGATCAGGAGCTGCGTAGGGCGCGGGGTTTAAAGCCTGCCCAGTCTCTGAAGGCGCATATTGCCAATCCGGAGGTTGTGGTTGATAACCAGAATAAGCAGTTGCTGATGTTCTTTCATGGTCAGCGCGATAGCCTCTCTCAGGTCAGTGGCGTTGCGCTGTCGACTGATGGACTGAATTACAATGCAATGGATAAGAAAATTGCCGGTGTCTATCTGCGCAGTTTTGAATATCAGCAAGAGTTCTACTTTCTTGCGGCACCTGGCGTTCTCTATCGCAGTGATAGCCTGTTGGGCGACTATAAGCCGCGCAGTAAATCCCTGTTTGCAACGGATATACGCCATTCTGCCGTCTCTCTTGAGGGCGATAAGTTAACAGTAGTGTTCTCGCGGGCCGGCGATACACCAGAGCGTCTCTTGCTCTCTACGGTGGATCTCTCGAAAGATGACTGGAATGATTGGGCGCCGACTCAGGCGGTTGAGGTACTACGTGCCGAACAGACTTGGGAGGGCGCTGATTTACCGGCGCTCACCTCATTGCGAGGGGAAACTACCGAGCGCAGCAATGATTTGCGCGACCCGGATCTGTTTGTCGATACGGATGGCCAACAGTATCTGCTCTATGTGGGCGGCGGCGAGCAGGGGATTGGGATAGTGCGTTTCGCGTCCGATCCGCAGTTGTAGGAATTTATAGTATTTATGAGCGAAGAAATGCCAACGAAATTTGCTCAAGCCAATGGCTTGCAGATTGCCTACGAGGAGTTCGGCAATGGGGATGATCCGGTGATCTTGTTGGTCGCTGGTCTCTATAATCAGCTGGTTCGTTGGCCTGTTGAATTCTGTGAGCTGCTAGTTGCCAAGGGCTATCGGGTTATCCGCTTTGATAATCGCGATATTGGCCTAAGCGAGAAAATGGATGGCGCTAGGGCGCCGGGCTATTTTCGGTTATTGCTAGCCTCTAGCTTTTGCGTGCAGGTAAAAACAGCTTATACGCTAGATGATATGGCGGAGGATACTATCGGTGTTCTCGATGCCCTAAATATCAAAACTGCCCATCTAGTGGGAATGTCGATGGGGGGCATGATTAGCCAGATTGCCGCTGCTCGCTACCCCGACAGAATTCTCTCACTGACATCAATGATGTCGACCAGTGGTGTTAGGGGTAAGGGCGTAGCCTCGCTTGCTGTCTCTATGCAGATGGTTAGACCGGTAACAAAAAATCGCTCCGCTCTGGATAATTCGGTAGCTATCTGGCGGATGATTGGTAGTCCTGGTTATCCAATTTCGGATGAGAAGGCCCGTGAGATCCTTGTGGCGGAGAATCGGCGTTCGAGCAATCCGGCTGGTTATATTCGTCAGATTGCAGCGGTTAAGACTGCCCGCAACCGTGCTGGGTTACTCAATTCTATAAAGATGCCTGTGCTAATTATCCATGGCAAGCAGGATAGGTTGGTGCCAGTGAGCGGCGGCGTAGATACCGCTGTGCATATTCCCCACGCCAGCTTGCATCTATTTGATGGCATGGGCCATAACCTGCCGCAGCCATTGCTGAGCGAGTTTGCCGAGCTTATCTTTAGGAATTGTCAGAGTAGCGAGGGTTAGCTTTATCTTCGAGCATTAAAAAGGGGCCCCACATATACAATCGTAAGGCCCCCAGGGGGAGAGCTGGTCCGTGCTCTGTACTCAATCCCCGTTTATATCTGACTTAAAAAAGGCGGGTTATCTTTCCAATATTGCGGTGACTCCCTGGCCACCAGCAGCACATATGGAGATAAGACCGCGACCCTGCCCCTTTTGTTCCAATAATTTTGCCAATGTCGAAATTATTCTTGGCCCGGTTGCTGCAAAGGGGTGTCCGGTGGCAACACTGGAGCCATTAACATTGAGTTTACTGCGATCAATACTGCCCAGTGGTGAGTCCAGTCCGAGCTTGTTTTTGCAGAACTCAGGATCTTCCCAGGCCTTAATGGTGCAAAGAGTCTGCGCGGCAAAGGCCTCGTGAATTTCATAGAAATCAAAATCCTGCAGGCTGATACCGGCGCGCTCTAGAAGTCTCGGCACGGCATAGGCGGGTGCCATCAGCAGGCCTTCGCTATCCTTGCCCTGAGAGTAGAAATCGACCGCGGCAACTTCACTAAAGCTTAGATAGGCCTGCACTGGTAGATTATGCTCGGCGGCCCATTCTTCACTGGCTAGCAATACAGCGGCGGCACCATCGGTCAGGGTGGTGGAGTTGGCGGCGGTAAGAGTGCCGTTTTCACGGTCAAAGGCGGGCTTTAAGCGGGCCAGTTTCTCAAGCGGTGTATCACGCATAATGCCATCGCGCTCAACGCCATTAAATGGGCTGATCAGGTTATCAAAGAAGCCGCGCTTATAGGCGGACATAAGATTTTGGTGGCTGTTCCAGGTCAGCTGATCCTGATCTTCGCGGCTGATATCCCAGTGTTTGGCCATCAGCTCGCAGTGTTGACCCATTGACAGGCCGGTGCGTGGTTCCGCATTGGCGGGTAGTGTCGGCAAAATAAAGCTGGGACGAAAACGCAGCAGTGTTTTTAAACGTGCGCCGAGAGTTTTGGCGCTATTTAAATCGAGGAGCATGCGGCGGTATTTTTCATTAAGCGCTATAGGCACGTCACTGGCAGTATCTGTGCCGGCGGCAATTCCGACATCTATCTGCCCGAGAGCAATCTTATTGGCGACCAGTATGGCTGCTTCAAGACCTGTGCCGCAGGCCTGCTGAACATCGTAGGCGGGTGTTTCTAGAGCCAGTCCAGAGTTAAGAGTGGCTTCGCGAGCGAGGTTAAAATCCCGCGAATGTTTCATCACAGCACCGGCTGAGACTTCGCCGAGACGCTGGCCCTGTAGGTTAAAGCGCTCGACAAGCCCCTGCAGAGTAGCGGAGAGCATATCCATATTACTGGCATTACTATAGGCTGTATTACTGCGCATAAAGGGGATGCGGTTACCGCCAATAATTGCGACTCGTTTAATCTCACTCATAACTACGCTCTCCCCCCTCTCTTCATAGAGGTTTTTATGCTGTTATTTTAATTTGAGGCATGCAGTTCGGCATTCAGTTCCACTGCGCTTTTATTCGTAAGGCATTCAACCGTGCCTGATACCGAGTTACGTCTAAATAATAGATCACTTTTACCGGCCAGATCACGGGCTTTCATCTTTCCAGTAGCCTGTTTTTGCTCGTCGAGCATGGTGACAATGGTGCCGGCAGTGATATATAGGCCCGACTCAAGAGTACAGCGATCACCCAGTGGGATACCGAGACCGGCATTGGCGCCGAGTAGGCATTTTTCGCCCATTGAGATAACCATATTGCCGCCACCGGAAAGGGTGCCCATAATCGAGGCGCCACCACCAACATCTGTACCTGCGCCACAGAAAACGCCGGCAGATACGCGGCCTTCAATCATATTCGGGCCTTCGGTACCGGCATTAAAGTTGATAAAGCCTTCGTGCATAACGGTAGTGCCTTCACCGACATAGGCGCCGAGACGCACTCTTGAGGTGTCGGCAATACGAATGCCGCTGGGGACTACGTAATCGACCATCTTTGGAAACTTGTCAACGCAGTTAACGGTAAGCGGCTGGCCGGCCATACGCGCTGCCAACTGGCGATCAGGCAGTTCTTCAATATCAATAGCCCCTTCGCTAGTCCAGGCGACATTTTTCAGTGCGCCAAAGACACCGGTCAGATCTGTGCCATGAGGTTTGACCAAACGGTGAGAGAGCAGGTGCAGTTTTAGATATCCCTGAGGCACAGAAGTCGGCGGAAGATCGCTGGCCATCAGCACAGCAACGACCGGGCGGTTGGCGCCGGCCAGCTGTTCAACAGAGGCGGCCAGATCGGAGTAGCCATTGTGGCTGAGTGCTGACTGCAGTGCTGCCAGTTGCTCAGTACTAGGCTCGATCTCGCCAGACTTTATGCCAAGGCTGAGGTCGAGAATATCGCAGACTGTTTGGTCTGGGTTTAGAAGCGGGGCGGGATAGAAAACTTCCAGCCATTCACCATTGCTGTTTTTAGTGCCAACACCGATTGCGAAACTGTACAGATTACTCATTTTATTTGCTCTTCTTATATATTAATAATTATTTAAAACAACTACTTAAAGGTTATATCTAAAGTATTACTTAAAGTAAATTTGTGAAAATTGATTGGTAGTTCTCGGCTTTAAAACCGATGGTTATAGTGCCGCTCGTATCCAGTACTGGTCGCTTGATCATCGCCGGGTGCTCGAGGAGCAGGGCACTGACATTCTCTCTGTTAGTGCTTTCCTGAACGCTGCTGTCGAGTTTGCGCCAGGTGGTGCCGCGGCGATTGAGCACTGTTTCCCAGTCGGCCTGCTCTAGCCAGCTGTCGATGCTTGCGAGATCTAATCCATCGGCGCGAACATCGTGAAATTTATACTCAATACCATTGTCAGTCAGCCATTTGCGGGCTTTCTTAATGGTGTCGCAGTTTTTGATGCCATAGAGTGTTGTCACGGTTTTAACTTCCTTGATTTTTTAGGGCCTAAGCATACCAAAAGAGTTACGGCTTATGGGCGATAAATGGATTTTTACGCTTTGGGTAGCAGGTGGTACAGACTTCGCAGACCCGACCATCACAGCCGTGGGCGCTGCAGTACTCGCGGCCGTAAAAGATTATTTGCAGGTGCAGGGTATTCCACTGGTCTCTAGGGAAGAGCTTTTTTAAATCTTTTTCGGTCTGGGTAACATTCTTGCCTTTGGTCAGACCCCAGCGCTGGGCGAGACGGTGGATATGAGTATCCACGGGAAAGGCAGGGTGACCAAAGCCCTGTGACATCACCACACTGGCGGTTTTGTGGCCGACACCGGGCAGTGATTCAAGGGCTTTCCAGTCGTCCGGTACTTCGCCATTATGTTCTTCTACCAGTATCTTTGAGAGTTTGGAGGTGGCGCTGGATTTCTGCGGTGCCAGACCACAGGGGCGGACTATTTTATAGATGGTGTCGACGGGAACATGCTGCATATCAAAGGGATTATCCGCTTCGGCAAAAAGCGCCGGTGTCACCTGATTGACGCGAATATCGGTGCACTGGGCACTCAGCAGTACGGCGACCAACAACTCAAAATTATTTCGATGATCCAGAGGTATAGGGGTTTCTGGATAAAGCTCATTAAGGCGTTTGAGAATAAATTCTGCTCTTTCCTTTTTCAGCATCGTGCAATCCTTTAACTGTTTAAGCTCTCAACAAACTGTCTTATACGCAGTGCGGCTTCGATACATTCATCAGTTTCAGCAACCAGTGCCAGACGTACGCGGTTCTCGCCGGGATTGCCGCTGGATGTCTGGCGCGATAGGTACTGGCCGGGCAGTAGGGTGACATTCTGCTCGGCAAATAGCTGCTGGGCAAAGTCTGTATCAACAATCGGAGTTTTTGGCCACAGATAGAAGCTTGCCTGGGGTTGTGGAAAGTCCAGTACCGGACTGAGTATCTCGGTCACGGCGGCAAACTTTTCACGGTACAGGGTTCGGTTTTCAACGGTATGTGTCTCTTCACTCCAAGCGGCGGTGGAGGCGGCTTGGACTGCTGTCGACATGGCACAGCCATGATAGGTGCGATAGCGCAGAAAGGCTTTAAGTATCTGGCTGTCACCGGCGACAAAACCGGAGCGTAGGCCGGGCAGGTTGGAGCGCTTTGAGAGGCTGTGAAAAACCACGCAGCGGCTGTAGTCACTGCGACCCATTTCTGCGCAGGCTTGCAGTAGTCCCGGTGGCGGGTTGTCTTCCTGTAGATAGACCTCCGAGTAGCACTCGTCGCTGGCAACAATAAAGTCATACTTGTCGGCCAGAGCTATGGCCTGTTGCAACTGTTCAATGCTGATCACTGCGCCGGTGGGATTGCCCGGCGAGCAGAGATGGAGCAGCTGGCAGCGCTGCCAGACTGCTTCGGGAACCGCATTTAAATCGGCAATAAAATTATTCTCTGCATTGCAGTCGAGATAGTGGAGCTCGGCGCCGGCGAGCAGTGCCGCGCCTTCGTAAATTTGGTAGAACGGGTTTGGTGAGACGACTACAGGCTTTGACGATTGCTGCTGAGGATCTATAACCGCCTGGGTAAAGGCGAATAATGCCTCGCGGGTGCCGGTGACTGGCAGAACATGATGATCGGCATCAATACTCTTGCTGGGTAGGTTAAAACGCTGCTGTAGCCATTCAGCGATCGCCTCGCGCAGTGGCTGACCACCTCTGGTTGCTGGATAGACTGCAACCTGATCAATATTGTCGATTAGGGTCTGTTTTACAAAGGCCGGTGACTGATGCTTGGGTTCGCCAATCGACAGAGAGATCGGCTTGAGATGCGCGGGCGGCGTTATACCGGCCTTGAGCTTGTTGAGCCTCTCAAATGGGTAGGGATGTAGTAAGTCGAGATTGGGGTTCATAGTTTTTTCTTTAAAGTTGGAGTACTCAGGTTGGAGTACTACTGCCAGACCTTCATCTTGCGCAGTTGGTAATCTTTTCCATCTTCCTGATTGCGCTCATCGAGCTCTGTGCAGATAGTTTCTTTCAGGGTTTTAATCAGCCCAGCATTGGTAATCGGTTGCGATGCTCGGTCGGTAATATAAAAGATATCTTCTACGCGCTCGCCGAGGGTTGAGATCTTTGCGTTGAGTATACAGAGCTCGAAGCGTACAAAAATTCTTGCCAGATGAGCCAGCAGCCCAGGTCGATCTGGGGTGATGATTTCCAGAATAGTTGTCTCTGTCTCGCTGTCATTGCGCAGTGAGGCAACGGTTTTTAGGGCAAAGTTTTTTAACTGTCGCGGTGTGCGTCGCTGAATATCAAAGTCGACATTTTGCGGATTGATAATCGCTTCATTTAAGGTCTTGATAATTTTTGCACTCAGGGCGCTGTTGCTGCCAACGGGCTGATTGGCTTCGTCGAGCACATAGAACACATCAAAGGCGGTGCCATCAGTGGCGGACTGCAGCCGGGCATCCTGAATATTGAGATTTAGTTTGTCCAAGGTGGCGGCGGTGATAGCAAAGATATTTTCACGGTCTTTGGAGTGGACAAATACCTGGGTTGCCACTGGTATCTCGACGCCGACATCATTTAGCAGTATGACCGGTTTGTGGCTGTCGGGGTTATTGATTATCGCTTTAGTAAACAGAGCGATATCTTCGGCGCGCTCACGCAAAAAGAACTCTTCACTGACATCCTGCCATACCCCGATAGCCTCTGAGGGTTCGATATTGTCAGCCTGTAGGGCGCGCAAAGCAGCATCTTTGGCATCTTTTAACCAGGCCGATTTTGCAGTTGGCTCTTCAACGCCGAGCTGCAATACCCGCTTGGTCTCAAAATACAGGTTGTGCATCAGCGAGCCTTTCCAGTCGGTCCACAGATGCGGGTTGGTGGCATTGATATCGGCGACGGTGAGCACGTAGAGGTGGTCGAGGTGGATAATGTCACCGACATGCTTGGCAAACTTGTGGATCACATCTGGGTCCGAGGTATCTTCGCGCTGCGAGATGCTCGACATCAGCAGATGATTTTCCACCAGCCATTTTAACAGGCTGATTTCCTGAGCTTTTAAGCCGTGGCGATTGGCAAAGTCCTCAATATCAACAGAGCCCAGTATCGAGTGATCGCCGCCGCGGCCCTTGGCAATATCATGGTAGAGGGCGGTGATAATGATCAGCTCTTGTTTTGGGAAGTTTTTATAAATATGCGATGCCACGGGGAAGCGCTCGGTAATCTCCGGGAGCACCAGTCTGCGAATATTACGCACCACTTCAAGGGTGTGTACATCGACAGGGTAAATATGAAAAAGGTCGTGTTGCATCTGACCGACAATTTTGCCGAACTCGGGCAGGTAGCCTCCGAGTATGCCGTAGCGGTTCATACGCTGAAGCTGTGCCGAAAGCAGGTAGGGCGCTTTGAGGATGCGCATAAACAGTGCGCGGTTTTCTTCGCTGTTGCGGAAATCGTCATCAATCAGGTTGCGATGCAAGCGTATCTGGCGAACAGTCGAGGCGCGAATGCCCTGTATCTGATCATTCTCGCCGAGTATGGCAAATAGCTCGAGCAGGGCAGAGGGGTGGTTGATAAACACCGAACTGTCGGTAGTATCCAGATAGTTGTCGCGGATCAAAAAGCGCTCATTGATCTTTTTAACCACTTTGGTTTTGTTCTTGCGATAGATAGATTCGTCGAGGAATTGCAACAGTACATCATTGAGCTCGCGGATCGACATCACCACGCGGTAGTACTGCTGCATAAATTTTTCGACAGCCAGACGGCCGTCACTGTCGGTGTAGCCGAACATAACCGCGAGTTTGCGCTGGTAGTCAAACAGCAATCGCTCTTCTGGGCGCTCGGCAATTAGATGCAGTCCGTAGCGAACCTTCCAGAGAAATTCTTCGTCGCGGCGCAGGGTTGCGTACTCCTCATCGGAGAGGAAGCCTTTGTGCACTAGATGGGAGCGGCGGTTGACTTCGAAGTGCCGCTTGGCAGTCCAGTTAATCACCTGGATATCGCGGAGCCCGCCCGGTGCCTCTTTAATATTGGGTTCGAGGTTGTACTCGGTATCGGCATGCTTGCGATAGCGCTCGCTCTGCTCATTGATCTTGCCGCTGTAAAAGTTTGCCGATGACCAGATTTTTTTCGGGCCGGTTTTGGCGAGCAGTTTTTCCAGCAGTTTCGGGTCACCTGCTAGCAGACGGGTTTCCATCAAATTGGTGGCGACAGTAATATCCCCTCGCGCTTCGTCAACGCATTGACTGAGAGATCTAGTACTGTGACCAATTTTTAATTGTATATCCCAAAGAAAGGTCAGGAATTGCTCAATGCTAGTGCGATACTTTTCTGGCTTGTTGCGGCGCATTAAGATCAGTAGGTCAATATCAGAATGCGGGTGCAGCTCGCCGCGACCGTAGCCACCGACGGCAATTAGACTGATATCCTTATCCCATTCAAAACGCTGCCAGGCGTGGCGGAGTATCACATCGGCAAACAGTGACTGTTCATTGACCAAATGGTGAACCTCTTCACCCTCGTGGAAGCGGTTGTTGAAGTGGTCCTGGGCAGCGTCTAATGCATTGCGGAAAGCCTCGATTGGGTCGCCATTTTCAACATCATTAAGAAAGCGCTTTTGATCAAAAAATAGTGGTGCTGAATCGGATTCTGAGCTCATAAATAAATTTTTATTCTGGGTGAATTATTGACGTTTGTAGGGTTCTTCACTGCGCGCCGTAAGCACTTCACAGCCGTCACTGGTCACAGCCAATGTGTGTTCCCACTGGGAGGACAGGCGACCATCTCTGGTTTCAACGGTCCAGCCATCAGCTTTTAATTTGGTTCCGAGCTTACCGGCATTGACCATGGGCTCGATAGTAAAAGTCATGCCCTCGACAAGTTTCAGACCGGTATCTGGTTTGCCGTAATGCAGTACCTGCGGCTCTTCGTGAAACTCCTGGCCTATGCCGTGGCCGCAGTAGTCGCGGACTACTGAATAGTAATTGGCTTCGGCGTGCTTTTGGATATGATGGCCGATATCACCGAGTCGCGCGCCGGGTTTAACCATATCGATGGCTAGATAAAGGCATTCCTGAGAGATATCGATAAGGCGCTGGGCGTGGGGCGCAACAGTTCCGACTGCAAACATTTTACTGGTATCGCCGTGCCAGCCATCTTTTATAACGGTGACGTCGATATTGATAATGTCGCCATTTTTAAGAATCTTTTTATCCGAGGGGATACCGTGACACACCACTTGGTTGATTGATGTGCAGACCGATTTGGGGAAGCCGCGATAGCCGAGGCAGGCGGGTATGGCTTTTTGCACATTAACTATATGGTCATGACAGATTCGATCGAGCTCTTCGGTGCTGGCACCGGGTACGACATATTCGCCGATTAACTCGAGAACTTCAGCGGCTAAGCGTCCCGCTTCACGCATCTTGGCGATATCATTCGCCGATCGTAATTGTACTGTCATACTTAACCTCACTCTTGATTAGGCCGCTATTGTACTCATCTATAGGTCAATGAGGGAGTGCCTTGGGTGGTTATTCGCAAACTATCTGCAACTCTGACTCTGATCCGCTGATTTGTTTATCTGCTTGGCACATTGCAGCGCCCCTTTTTTCATTGCTTTTTACGCAGCTTTTTCTTTAATTGGACTCGTCGTTATGGTATAAAGCGCGCCGGTTACTGAGATGTCTCGGTAACCGGTATTTAAACTTAAATTTTTTTAAACGACACACACGTTCCGACACAGCGATCTGGGTGCCTACAAAGCGCGATTTATGGCTTTAATGGTTGATCACTGGGGTACGTGGAGGCCTAACCCCTAAAAGGAAAAATTATGTCTTCTGTAAGTATGCGCGAAATGTTGCAAGCTGGTGTTCACTTTGGTCACCAAACTCGCTTCTGGAATCCAAAAATGAGCCAGTTTATCTTCGGCTCGCGAAACAAAGTCCACGTTATTAACCTTGAGCAAACCGTACCCGCCTTCAATGAAGCGCTGGAAATTCTGCGTGTTGAAGCTGCCAAGGGCAATCAAATTCTTTTTGTCGGTACTAAGCGTGCCGCGCAAAAAATCGTTAAAGAACAGGCCGAGCGTTGTGGTATGCCATACGTTAGTCACCGTTGGTTGGGTGGTATGTTGACCAACTACAAGACTATCCGTGCATCTATCCGTCGCTACCGCGATCTGGAAACTCAAGAGGCCAATGGTACTTTTGAGAAGCTGACCAAGAAAGAGGCGCTGATGCGCGCTCGTATGAAGGTTAAGCTGGAAAATTCAATCGGTGGTATTAAGGATATGAATGGCTTGCCAGACATTATCTTTGTTATCGATGTTGATCACGAACGCATTGCTATCAATGAAGCTAACAAGCTGGGCATTCCAGTTGTCGGTATCGTCGATACAAACAGCAACCCTGATGGCGTTGACTATGTGATCCCAGGTAACGATGACTCGATCCGTGCAATCAAGCTCTACGCTGCCTCTGTTGCCGACACTATTTTAGAAGGCAAGGCGCAATCAGCCACTGTATCTAGCAAGGATGAGTTTGTTGAAGTCGAGGAAGAGGCAGCAGCTGAAGCTCCGGCAGTTGAAGAGGCTCCAGCGGTTGAAGCAGCCCCAGTGGTTGAAGAAGCACCGGCTAAGGATGCTGCTGCAGAGTAACTGCTAGCGACACAGAGTACTTATTATACAAAGGGGGCCGCTGCCCCCTTTTTTAAAAACAATTTTATGATTTAGAGAGGAATACAATGGCACAGGTAACAGCATCTTTGGTGAAAGAGCTGCGAGATCGCACAGGTTTGGGCATGATGGAGTGCAAGCGTGCACTGAATGAGTCTGGCGCAGATATCGATAAGGCTATTGAAGAGTTACGTAAATCAAGCGGCATGAAAGCAGCGAAAAAAGCGGGTCGTACTGCAGCTGACGGCCTTGTGGCTGTGAAGACAGAAAATGGCTACGGCATGGTTCTGGAAGTTAACAGTGAAACTGATTTTGCTGCTCGCGACGAGGGCTTTAAAGGGTTTGTAAGCACTGTTCTGGATGCAGCGTTTGCGGCTAAGCAAACTGATGTTGCCGCACTGTTGGACGGTGATCTGGGTGCAGCTCGTGAAGCACTGGTACAGAAAATTGGTGAAAATATCTCACCGCGTCGCGCCTCGGCTATCGAAGCGCCAGTGGTTGGTGGTTATGTTCACAGCAATAACCGTATCGCGGTTGTTGTCGGTCTAACTGGTGGTGATGAGGCATTGGCAAAAGATGTTGCCATGCACGTTGCAGCGGTTAACCCTGCAGTTGTCAGCTCAGATCAGATGCCTGCTGAGCTTATTCAGGCTGAGAGAGAAATCTTTACTGCCCAGGCAATTGAGAGTGGCAAACCACCAGAGATCGCCGCTAAAATGGTTGAAGGTCGTGTCAGCAAGTTCCTTAAAGAGAGCAGCCTGGTTGACCAGCCTTTCGTTAAGGATCCAGACACTACTGTCGGCAAGCTGGTTGCAGCTGGCGGTGCCGAAATTGTTGGCTTTGTACGTTTTGAAGTGGGTGATGGAATCGAAGTTGAAGAAGTCGATTTCGCTGCTGAGGTTGCAGCCCAGGTTCAGAGTGCAGGCTAAGGATTAACCGATAGATTAAGAGGGTTCAATATGTCGCCAACTGGCAAAGAGAAAAAGTATAAGCGAATTCTGCTAAAACTCAGTGGTGAGGAGTTGATGGGAGAAGAGGGTTTCGGGATTGATCCCAAGGTTCTCGATCGTATGGCTCTTGAAATTGGTCAGTTGGTGGGTATTGGGGTTCAGGTTGGTTTGGTGATTGGTGGCGGCAATTTATTCCGTGGCGCTGCCTTGAGCAAAGCTGGAATGGATCGAGTGACCGGCGATCATATGGGTATGCTGGCAACGGTGATGAATGGTCTGGCCATGCGCGATGCGCTGGAGAGAACCAACATCTCTTCGCATGTGATGTCGGCAATTCCTATGAGCGGTGTGGTTGAGCATTACGATCGCCGCCGCGCCATGCGCTATTTGGGTGAAGGCGAAGTGGTGATCTTTTCTGCGGGTACCGGCAATCCATTCTTTACGACTGATTCTGCAGCCTGTCTGCGTGGTATTGAAATCGAAGCTGATGTTGTCCTCAAGGCGACTAAGGTCGACGGTGTCTTCAGTGCCGACCCAATGCTCGATCCGAGCGCCGAGCTCTATGAACGTCTAACCTATGATGAAGTTCTCGATAAAAAGCTTGGGGTTATGGATTTAACTGCCATCTGTCTGTGTCGTGAACACAATATGCCATTGCGCGTATTCCGTATGTCCAAAAAGGGCGCGCTACTCAATCTCGTGGTTGGTGGCAATGAAGGTACCTTGGTTCAAGAGGGAGCAAAGAATAATGATTGATGAATTAAAAAAAGAAGCTGATGTGCGCATGGCCAAGGCTATTGACGCGCTCGGCAATGCCTTTAATAAGATTCGCACCGGTCGCGCTCATCCGAGCTTGCTGGATGGTCTTACGGTTGATTACTACGGCGTTATTACGCCGTTGGCCCAGGCCGCTTCTATTGTTATCGAAGATGCCCGCACGCTGTCGGTAACCCCTTGGGAAAAGAGCCTTGTTCAAGCGATTGAAAAGGCGATTATGAAATCCGATCTGGGTTTAAACCCTTCAACCGCTGGCACTGTGATTCGTATTCCTCTGCCACCGCTTACCGAAGAGACTCGCAAGGTCTACGGCAAGCAGGCGAAAGCAGAAGCTGAAAATGGACGAATCTCGGTGCGTAATATTCGCCGTGATGTTCTCTCTAGCCTCAAGGGTCTACTTAAAGATAAAGACATCAGTGAAGATGAAGAGCGCAAGGGTCAGGACGATATTCAAAAGATTACTGATAGCTTTATCGCTCGAATTGATGAGGCTCTGGCCGCCAAAGAAAAGGACCTGATGGAGATTTAATCTCCTCGGTACTGATGGTCATGGCTGATCCTACTGCAGAGAACTCCACTCATCCCCTCAAGCATATTGCCATTATTATGGATGGCAATAATCGCTGGGCGAAGGAGCGCGGTCTCGGCGGTATTGGCGGTCATGAGGCTGGTGTCGAACGCATTCGCGATATACTAAAAGCCGCCAAAGCGCGCGGTGTTAAGGTTGTCAGCCTGTTTGCCTTTAGCAGTGAAAACTGGAAGCGCCCGGACCTTGAAGTTCGCGGTTTGATGTCACTGTTTTCCTCCTATCTTAAAAAAGAAGCTAAAGCACTTCGCGATGACGGCGTCAGACTTAAAGTTGTCGGTAACCGAAGTCACTTTAGCGACCGCCTGAAACGATTAATCGATGATGCAGAGACGATGACGGCCAGTGGTGAGTTCACTTTGGTGCTCTGTGTCGATTACGGTGGCCGTTGGGATATTGCCAACGCCGCGCAGAAGGTTGCCTCTGAGGTTCAAACCGGCCGATTGCGTCCTGCGGATATCGATGAAGCTCTATTGGGCAAATATATGCAGATGGATGGTATGCCGGATCCCGATCTGTGTATTCGCACGGCAGGTGAGCAGCGTATCAGCAACTTCTTACTCTGGCAGATGGCTTACACTGAGTTCTATTTTGCCGATTGCTACTGGCCTGACTTCGATGCCTCAGCTCTGGATCTCGCCATCGATGAATACTACTCGAGGCAGCGTCGTTTTGGGTTGCGTAAAGCCCCCGATTCTGGTGATAAGCCCGCGGGTCGAGGAGAGATTCTCCGTGCTTAAACAGCGCATCATCACAGCAGTTATGCTGGTGGCTGGCTTTCTGCTACTACTTTTTAGTACAGATCCCCTGTGGTTCTCTGTGGCTGTTGCCCCGATCGTTCTATTGGCTGGTTGGGAGTGGAGTAATTTAACGGCACTTAAATCTGCACTGCACAAATTGTTCTACCTCTCGCTTCTGGCGTTATTTCTCGGCGGATCCGCACTCTGGTTAAACTTATTCGACAACATTGATATGTTGAGAGGTCAGCAGATAGCACTTCTTGCCTCGATCCTCTGGGCGGTGATCTTTCTCTGGGTTCAGGGTTATCCCACCAGTGCGCTACTCTGGTCGGCAAAGCCTGTTCTAGCTCTTCTCGGACTGTTGCTGTTGACCGCTACCTGGCTCGC
>Ga0209119_1000911_pt1 | contig 29923 bp, 16 predicted proteins | sample COG_03_FD_184747 | JGI IMG/M metagenome (GOLD analysis project Ga0209119, IMG submission 184747) | Pelagic Microbial community sample from North Sea - COGITO 998_met_03 (SPAdes) (version 2) | ecosystem: Environmental > Aquatic > Marine > Neritic zone/Coastal water | place: Helgoland, sampling...
TTTTTTTAGTTGGAAAAGGAATGTATATTTGCAACCGCATAGGAGAAATGGCAGAGTGGTCGAATGCGGCAGTCTTGAAAACTGTTGAGGGTCACACCTCCGGGGGTTCGAATCCCTCTTTCTCCGCTTAGTAGCCCTGAAGACCCAGTGTTTTTAGGGCTTCTTTTTTTCGGTTGCCTCTAGGGTTGCCTTTTCCTCTGATTTACGACCTTCAATCTAATATCTCAAATTTAGCAGTTTTATTTTTGAGTATCTTTAAGTATTCAAATAAAAATCTAATTCAATTTACATGATGTATATACTAACCAGGCATAGATAGCCTTAATCCCTGCTATTGTCTAAACTTAACCGAGAATGAAAATAACAAAACATTACTCTAACTTGCTCCAGCAATTAAAATGGAACTACTTCATCACTTGTAGAACACCTTACAAGATCCATACAATGACAGTAAGAAACTGGATCACTAAACTTCTAAAAAATTCGAACAAAGTTGAGAATGTCTTCTATGTAACTGAGAGAGATAAAGGAGATTATAATAATCTGCATGCTCACATGCTTATAGGAACTAACACTGATATGACTTATAAAGAAGTAAAATATGGTCTTGGTAATGTCTCTGTTGGAGATTATCAGCCTATCTATGATAGTGAAGAGGTCTGTAAGTATGTATCCAAGCATATAGGTAAGGATGTTGACTACGACTTTGTATTTAAAGAGAAAAGCTAAAAACTTTCTTTACTGTCTAAATACCTGAAGGTGGGGTGGCTTTTGTAGAATGGTTTTTTCCTAGAGAAAATAGATTGTGTATATAGATATAACCCAAATTCAAAAAATGTCAAAAACAGCTAAAAATGATCAAAACTGACCAAAAATGAGTCAAAAATGATCAAAAATGATCAAAAATTGGTGTTTTTTAACTTTAGTGCTTGGCGGAATTTTCTTCAGTTAGTTTAAAGCGATTTAACTGCTTTTAAGGGGCTTAGACTTCTAAAACACACAAGCGTTACTATTGAAAGGAATAATACCTTAGAAGGCATTTATGGGTGTTATACATTCCTTATCTTTATATTGTATCAAGAACGCTTTGCGTACCAACCGATCTTCTCGAGACACGGTGGTTTAGAATACGAGACGCTCGTCTAAATTAATCGAGAAATCATATTCTTTTCTTGTTCATAATTGATGTCTAACTAAAAGCTATTACTATGGCAGTCTTTTCTGGAGAAGTAACAATCAAAGTGAAGTTCAAGAATCTTAAAGTCCCTGTTGGGTATGGAATGACCTCAGCAATTATCAAACACAAGTGTGTAGAGCAAGCCTATGCTATATCTCCATGGTCAAAAATGAGAGACTCTAAAGATGAAAGGTTTGATGTTATAATTGAAAGAGAAGAGGTATCTGATTACAAGTAATTGAGGATGGTGGTCTAAATTGATTTAACCTTAATTTACTAGCGGCTTTACGTTTTCTGCAATAATCTGCATAGTCTCTTTAAGTTGCTGATGAGTCAAATTGGCATTATCCAATTGGAATGTAAGTCTATCAATTCCTCCAAGCGCATTACTATATCCAATTATTTTCTCGGCTACCTCCTCTGCATCTCCAACCATCAGTGCACCAGTTTTAGTGTTTTGAGCTATAAAACGTTCAAATGTGACAGGAGGCCATCCTCTCTCTTTTCCAATTCTTGTAAAATTATATGCATATCCTGGATAGTATTCTTTAATTGCTTTTTCTTTAGTTTCAGCTATGTATCCTAGTGAGTGTATACCAACTTTTAATTCCTCTTGTTTATACCCAGCTTTATCTCCTGCCTCCCTATACAAATCAACTAATGGCCTAAATCTATGAGTCTCTCCACCAATAATAGCTATCATCAGTGGAAGCCCAAGACTTCCTGCTCTTACAAATGAAGCAGGTGTTCCACCTACACCAAGCCAAATAGGAATCTTGTCCTGAAAAGGTCTTGGTGTTATTTTCTGATTACTTAGAGGTGGACGAAAATCACCTGACCAGCTTACTTCTTCGTTTTGCCGAATTTGTAGAAGTAATTCCAGTTTTTCCTTAAATAATGCATCATAATCCTCAAACTTAAAACCAAACAAAGGGAATGATTCTGAAAAGGAGCCTCTGCCCACAACCATTTCTGCTCTTCCTGAACTTATTAAATCTAAGGTGGAGTAGTTCTGAAATACTCGAACAGGGTCAGCGGCACTTAGAACAGCTACAGCACTACCTAATCTAATTCTTTTGGTTTTGGCAGCAGAAGCAGCAAGAATCATATGGGGAGCAGAGTCAAGGAACTCCTCTCGGTGATGTTCCCCTATTCCAAAAAAATCAAGACCAACATTATCTGCAAATACTATCCTTTCAATCAATTGTTCAACAGCATTAACTCTCTCTACTGCAGATGGTGGACCTTTCTCAATGTCAACTGCTGCAAAACTATCTACTCCTATTTCCATTCAAATAAATATAACTCAATCTTTTATTTTTTGTAACCTAATCCAGTCGCCAATAGTTCCATTTTCATCCCTAATTCTGTCTTTGAGTTCTTTATATGGGAAAGAATCAGAAAGTGAAATATTACAACTTCTACAACTAAGGTATAAGTTATCTGGATGATGAACTTTGTCGGAGAAATGAGGGAATTCTTTAGCATAGCTTTGAGGCATTATATGGCCAAAATTAATCTCTGTGTTGTCTAGCCTTGAGAATTTTACACCTCCACATTTAGATCCATAAGGACATTTTAAATCTGTTGATCTAGCCCATCTTTTAATTAGGTCTCCTTTTTTACCTGTAGTTATTCTCTTGTAACTCCATTCTTTTTCAATATCCTTGTTCAATGCTGGTCTTAAAACTAATTGTTGAATATTCCCTCTAACGTCAAATCTTCACTGGGTAGAACGGTATTAATGTCCGCTTGATAGCTAGACAGTTTGCTGTAAAAAGAATCTACTGATATGGAAAATACTTCTAAGAATACATCTTTCCAATTGGCTGCCCCTGGATTTTGTTGCTGAAAATCTTTAAGTATCATTCTGATGGCATCTGCCTCGGTATTTTCTAGTTTTACCAATTCTTTGACCAGGGCCAAAGTCATAAATACAGAGGAGGAATAGTTACTGTCACCACCACTGTCATAGCTCTCATAGATTGATGGATTGGACAACGCCTCTTGGTCTACTCTATCTTGGTCATAAATAAAGTAATTATAGTCATAATGTTCCCTTACATATAGGGATTCAAAAACTGCGGCGGTTCCTTCATTTAACCATTTAACTCGAAAATCTCCACTGTTGAAATTGGCAGAAATGCTCATTTGATAGGCATGGAAAAATTCGTGAGCAATCACAGAATACCGATGCATGGAATTGTATTCAAATTCGTCATTGGGTATTTCGAGTACCATATATCTTTTTTGGTCGTTACCACAGATACATGCTCCACTGGCATCACCTATTTCACTACCGTAGGGTTTGTCAGTATTGCTGTTCCAAGCATAGATGTCAAGATCATTATAGTTGTTGGTGTAAACCGGAATTCTTTTGTCTAATGTGTCCAAGATAATATTGTATTGATCGACCCATTCCGTAGGCAAGCTGCTGTGAACATTTGAATTGAATACGACTTTAACCTCAGAGGAGTTATCATTGGGAGAGGAACTATCGTCGCTGGATGAATTATCCTCTGAAGAAGAGTTTTCGTCAGAGGTGGAGCTATTGTTCTCTGTGGAAGAAACATCTGAATTTGAATCACTGGATTCCTTACTACAAGAAATCAGCAGCAGCACAAAAAGTAAATAAATAATACGATTCATAATTTATGATTTATGGATAGTTAGTGATATAAAATTAAAAAAAACTGGCTATTCACAAATCAAACTTTAAAATAAAGAGCTAAATCAGTGTTTGTTACTGGCCTCAAGGTGAATCTTAGGAAACTTCTTCTTGAATTTCTTCATTAGTGTTTAAAGTTCTGGATGTTCTATTAGTTATTGAGAATACATTATGCAACCTCTTTTTCGTAAAAGGTTTCCATAAAGTCATCAATCTCACTGGTCAGATCTGATAGAGCTTTTTCTCTTTGTAAAATTGATGGAGGGTTAATGAAAGTTTTACTCATTTTATCCCTAAGCAGTGGTCCGTTTCCATAGAAATGGATCTCAGAAATTAGCTTTTCTAGCTTATCTAAATGCAGACCATTTCTTTTGGAAATTTCATCGAGTTTTATTTGTATTTGCTACAGATGAATTCCCTCCTGCTTTATTAAACCCTTTTTTAACAGCGTTTACTCTTTTAGATTTAGAAGGATGCGTAGAGTAAGTATCGTCTTTATCAGTAAAAATCTTAGTAAATGATAAAGCACTATTTAAACTAGCACCTAATTTTGCCATCATACTAAATCAAACTAACTACATTTGAGTCAGAATCAATAATAGTTGCAGAAAGTCTTTTTAATTCATCTAAAGCAAAACCTATTTCTTAATTAATTTAGAACAAACAGTATGAGATTTACTATTGTCTTTTTCTTTTTTTTAAATACTTTTTCTCAAGATCCGAAAATAATAAGCACAGCACTTTCGGCTGATAGTACCAGCATTATTATCACTTTTTCAGAGCCTGTTTATAACTCAACTGGAGGTTCAGGGAATTTGGAAACCTCAGATTTCACCTTATCACTTTGTGGGGGAAATGCAACACTTTTAAGTAGCACTCCTACTAGTATTGCTGTTGTCGGAAATGTTTATACTTTAGGATTGCCACTAACTGGAATCACTAATGGATTTGAGAAAGTTACAGTTTGGCCCTCTTCTTCTTCTGCAATATATGATGCTTCTGATAATAGTGCATTACCCTCAGATTATGTTACTAGTGGACTTTTATTAGATTTAAATTCTAAAGATTGTAATTCTTTTTCATGGACCTCGACAGGAAATACATTATCTACAACTTGGAATGATTTAAGCGGAAATAACAATAACTTTACAACTGCTGGATCTCCTGCATATGATATAAATAATGGGTTAGTTTTTGCGAACGGTCAAATTACAGATTACTTTATAAAATCATCATTTCCTCACCCAACTAGCACTTATAGTGACGAATTTTTAATTAAGACTTCCAGAGAAACAAATAGTTTTTGGAAATCATATAGTGTGCTTGGGACGGATAATGAGTCTTTAATAGGGTATTATTTGAATTCTAATGATTTTCATATTTTCCGATTTCCTTTAGCATATTATACTGGTGTTGGTTTTGCAGATGGAAACTGGCATCATCTAGTAATAACCTCAGACAGAGTCTCTGGAGCAGAAATAATATATCTTGATGGAGGTTTAGCTTATCAATCGACTAGAGGTGCTGGAGCCTTACTTGAAACCAGTGGAACCTATGTTATAGGACAAGATCAAGATAATCTAGGTGGTGGCTTTGATGCTAATCAGGCTTTTGAAGGGTTCATCCCTGTAGTAAGAATGTATGATAAAGTGTTAAGTCCATTAGAGGTAACCCAAAACTATAATCATATTTCTCAATACATTGAAAACAATAATAGAGTTATTCTAAATGCCGGTGTTTCTCTAGATTCTGATGGAGATGGGTTGAGTAATGATAATGAAATTACCATTGGAACGAATCCTTATGTATTTGAAGATAATGATGGCGATGGTATAGCCGATCATTTTGATCCAGATGATGATAATGATGGGATTTTAGATAGTATTGAATGTGGTTTTGTTAATGGAGGTTTAGTAAATGGAGGTTTTGAGATTGGAACAAATGGGTGTGATAGTATTGTAAATCAATCTTCAATTGATGGTTGGTTTACCACTGCGACAGATTCCAGTATGGAGATTTGGTGTGATGGACGAGTTTTAAGCTCTATAACCTACAACGCTAGAGAGGGGAATAGATTTGCAGAAATAAATGCTAATGAAACAGCAGCTCTTTATCAAGCGATTAACACGATTCCTGGAGGTTATATGATTTGGTCAGCAAGTCATCTCTCAAGAGGTAATACTACTGTTCAAACGATCAATATTCGTGCAGGAATTTCTACCTCTACTTCTTCAATTATTGATACGCGAACAGCTACAATTACCTGGCAAGATTATACTGGAATTTATCTGGTTCCAGCTGGACAAGCGTCTACTGTTTTTTTGTTTGAAGCTACTTCTGGTGGTGGTTATGGAAACTTATTGGATCGAATTTCTTTTGACCGCCCTGCCAGTGCTTGTACACTAGACACTGACGGGGATGGAATTCGTAATAGCTTTGATTTGGATAGCGATGGTGATGGAATTTTAGATGCAATTGAAGGAGGTATTGTTGATACTGATGGAGACGGGACACTCAATTTTCTTGATATAGATTCTGACGGTGATGGTTTGTTGGATAACGCAGAGTTGAATATCAATGATGAAGATGGAGATGGAATAGTTGATTATCTCGACCCACAAGCTCCAGGTTACACCGTTAGTCCAACCTCGGTTATTGTCAACGAGTCGGGTACAGTTACGAAGAGTATTTCAGTTAAATTAGATCGTGCACCTACTTCCAATGTCATTATTTCGATTGCAGTAGTCGATGCGACCGAAGTTAGTATTTCATTAACAACCCTTACTTTTACTAGTCTGAATTGGAATACAGAACAAATATTAGTTGTTACAGGAGTTGATGATTCTGATCGAGATTCGGATATAGACAGTAACCTTATGTTTTCGATAGTAGATGCATCATCAGATGACACTTTTGATGGTTTAAGTGATCAAATTGTTCAGGTTACAAATCAAGATGATGATCCTGAAGTTTGTATTCCAAGAGACTTTGATGATAGTGATTTTACTTTTATTCTTGATGCTATTCATACTAGTGGATCAGATACTTTTTCCTTAACTCCTGATTTAGGGACTAAAAGGGGGATGGTTTGGTTTCAGAATAAACTTGATTTACGAGTTTCATTTTCTTTAGATGTTGATTTGTTTTTAGGAAATAATGATAATGGTGCGGATGGTATAGCTTTTGTAATCCAAAATATAAGCACATCCCAGGGATCTACTGGTGGAGGGCTGGGATATCAAGGAATCAACCCTTCTTATGCGATTGAAATGGATACATATCACAATGGATCACCAAGAGACGGTAATTCTCCTAGTGATCATATTGCTTTTGTAAATGACGGTACAGCTAATCTTGCTCCAACTTCAGGAGACTTGATTCAAGTCTCTAACCTTGAAAATGGTGAGTGGCATAATATTGTGATCAATTGGAATCCAGTCACAACTCGATTAGATTATACTTTTACAAGAACAGGAGGGGGTACTTATTCTGACTTTAAAACAATTGACCTTATTGGAGATGTTTTAAACTCTAATATTGGATACTGGGGCTTTACTGCTGCAACTGGAGGAGCAAAGAATTTGCAGCAAGTTCGTTTTGACAATGATTCTATCTGTGTTACTGACGAAATACTCCCTCCCACATCGACAAATGAAGTTTCAGGAGTTTCAACTCAGACCATTTGTGCAACTCCCTCACCAACATTAAATGATCTCAAAAAGACTGCATCTCGTCCAGAAGGTGTTGATCCCGGATCAGATTTTTCTGGAGTCTCGTATAACTTAGTTTGGTTTTCTTCGGCAACAGGAACTTCGACCTTTCTTCCTGCCACAACTATTTTAGTAGATGGATCAACGTATTATGTAGAAGCTGGAAGTTTATCTGATCCAACTGCAGCATCCTATCGGCAGAGTTTAAGTCGTTTAAAAGTAATCGTCGATTTAGTCTATGGTAGTTATACACTTGTACCTCCTTCTTTAAATATAATTGAAGGTACTACTGTTGCTACTTTTTCTTTGGTTTTAAATGATGAACCCTCAAGTTCAGTCATCTATGATTTGGTTTCTTCAGACATAAGTCATCTTATTGTTTCTACTTCATCGATGACCTTTACCACTTTAAACTGGAATGTTTCCCAAGTGGGTACTTTAACTACAGTAGACAATTTAATTGCAGATGGTCTGCAAAGTTCTAATTTCACTGTTCGAATTAATGATCCCCTTTCAGATGATTGTTTCTTTGATCCAACACCTTTGCCAACCTATGCTATTCAAATTGCAGACGATGATGTGCCTGCATACACCCTAAGTTCTGTTTCTGGCACTTTATTGGAAGGAAACCCGCAAACGGCAACCGTTTCTTTGGTTCTTCTTGTTGCTCCCCTAACTGATGTGATCATAGACATTGCTAGTATGGATACCACTGAAGTTACTTTGAGCCAGGCGAGTTTAACTTTTACTGCAATTAATTGGAACGTTCCTCAAAACATAACCCTTAGCCCTGTTGACGAAGTGATTGTCGATGGCTCTCAGACCATATCAATTACAGCTAATATAAATGCAACTTCTAATGTTGCCTTTACTGGTCTAGCGTCACAAACAGTAACAGTTACTAATATTGATAATGATGTTCCTGGTTTTACAGTATCTCCACTCTTGGGAACACTAACCGAAGGAGACTCTCAAACGGCTAGTTTAACAGTAGTTTTAAATAAACAGCCACTATCCAATGTCGTTGTTGATCTTATGATTTCACCAACCGATGAAATAACAACTTCTGTAGGTAGTCTGACTTTTACTTCTTCCAATTGGAATACGCCCCAAGTCATCACCGTTTCTAGTGTCGATGAATTTTTAATTGATGGCACCACTGTATCGACAATTACCTTTTCGATTAATCCAACTTCTGATGGTGCTTTTACGAGCTTACCTAATCAATTTGTATTAGCCACTAACTTTGACAATGATGTTGCTGCCTTTACAGTAAGCTCCCTTGGTGGAGGTGCTCTTCAAGAAGGGTCTTTAGCAACAGTTAGTTTTACTTTGGTTTTAGATGCTGAACCTGATTCTGGATTTGTCATTCTTGATATAGCGAGTTTAGATTTAAGTGAAGTAGTGGTAAACTCACTGACTACTCCCAGAGTTTTTACCCCTGCTAATTGGAATGTACCACAAACAGTAACCTTGAGTTCTGTAGATGATATTATTTTAGATGGAACGGTTATCAGTACAATAAATGTGTCTGTTAATGCGCTCTCTACTGCAGTTCCTTTTAGAACCTTAGCCACACAAAACATTTTGGTTCCTAACTTAGATAATGAAGTACCTGGTTTTCAGCTTTCCCCAGTGGTTGGAACTTTGACCGAGGGAGCTACTCCGACAGCAAGTTTTAATGCGGTACTCTTAGTTCAGCCTTTGACTGATGTTCAAGTGAACCTGGTGTCCAACGATGTTTCGGAAGCCTCTCTCAGTGGAATTACATTCTTGACTTTTACTTCGGCAAATTGGAATGTTTCACAAACGATCACTTTGAATCAAGTAGATGAATTTTTGATTGATGGAAGTCAAACCTCATCAATTACTGCCTCTATAGATCCATCATCAAATGCTGGTTTTATTGGCCTAGCATCGCAAAGTGTAGTAGTAACTACTCTTGATAATGATGTTGCAGGAATAACTATTATTGTTACCGATAATTTATCTTCTGAAAGTGGGGATACTGCACAATTTACTGCTCAGTTGGATGCAATTCCAACGGCTAATGTGACTATTGATTTCGATACTTCGAATGCAAGCGAAGCTCAGCCTTTGGTGACGCAAGTTACTTTTACGCCTGCGAATTGGAATATTCCTCAAATCGTTATGATTTTGGGGATAGATGACTCGCCTCCGATTTCAGACGGGAGTCAACCAGTAAATATTAGAACGTTTAATGTGAATTCTGCGGATTCCGACTTTAATGCTTTAACCGATGCGGATGTGGCAGATGTAGCAATCAGCAACCAAGATAACGATGCTCCTGGAATTGTGTTGAGTCTCTTGTATAACAACTTCTTTGCTTCTGAGAATGGAATGAGTGTTATCGTTCAATTTGAATTGTTGTCTTTTCCTTTGGGAGGAGAAGATGTGGTTGTTCCTTTATCATTAAGTGGCGATGTAGACGAGGTTTCACTAAGTGCAACCAGTATTACAATCAAAGCTGTAAATTGGGATAACCCTTCTGCGAATCAAATTACACTAACTGGTATAGATGATTTTCTTATTGATGGAACCCGTGCCATCACCTTAATTACAGGAGATCCATCTAGCGCAGAAGCCCCCCACAATAATCTAGATGCAGATGATGTTGCAGATGTAATGATCTATAATTTAGATAATGATTCCCCAGGATTATTAATTACTTTACCTGGGATAGTTTCGGAAAATGCTAGTAGCACAAACTTTACGGTTGTTTTAGCGTCTGATGTTTCAACACCAACAACTATTAAACTTATTGTAAATGACTCTTCGGAATTATCAGTTGATGTTACAGAATTAATTTTCACATCGGCTAATTGGAATATTCCACAGCAAGTAACTGTTTTTGGAGTAGACGACCCTATAATTGACGGGGATATAGGATCTGATATTTATCTTAGAATAGATCCTGTAAAGAGTGATCCTATTTACACCAGTCTAACAGATTATGTTGTTACAGTTTTGAACCTTGATAATGATAGCGATCAGGATGGAGATGGTGTTTTTGATGCAGTTGATAATTGTATTGATACGCCCAACCTAAACCAAGAAGATCTTGATTTAGACGGAATAGGAGATGTATGTGATGTTGATGTTGATGGAGATGGAGTTTTGAATTCTGAAGAAATAGTAGACAGTACAGATCAAAATGATGCTTGCTCTTTCATGTTTCAAAGCATAACCCTACCAGTTTTAGGAACAGGAGATTGTGATGCTGACGGTTTAATTAACCGCATTGATGTTGATGATGACAATGACGGGATTTTAGATGTAGACGAACTTTTTGAAGACCTTGATTTGGATGGGATTCCAAATACCTTTGATCTTGATAGTGATGGTGATGGATGTTTCGACACCCTTGAAGCTTCTTTTACAGATGCAGATGACAATGGGCTTTTGGGATTGGGTATCCTTGACATTAATTTAGTGGGACAGGTTATGAATCAGGGAGGATATACACCTGCATCGGACAACAATGCCAATGGTATTCCAGAATATAAAGAAGTTAATGAAGTAATCCGTTTTGAAACAGAACTTCAATTAATTACATTCTTTGATGGAAATAGAATGTCTCTTTCGGTTGAGCTACCCCTTGGATCCGAAGTTTCTTATCAATGGCAAATCAATACGGGTACAGAGGAACTTCCTCAGTGGGAGAATGTAGAAGGAAACATTATGTATTCTGGTACGCAAAGCTCACAGATGTACATTGATAATGCTACAGAATCAGTTATCGGAAAGCAGTACCGCGTTTTGGCTAATAATCTATTATTTAGTTGTCAAGAAACAATGGTTTCTACTACTAAAATAGTACTTGCTGATTTGGAGATTCCCACGGCGTTCTCACCAGATGGAGATGGATTTAATGATACTTGGGAAATTCAAGGGCTGAACTTTAAAGGAGGGTATGAGTTGACTGTTTTTAATCGCTGGGAAAATATAGTTTTTACAACTAAAAATTACCAAAACGATTGGGCAGGGACTTCCACTATTTCAAGTTTTATTTCCTCTTCTAACCAGGTTCCCGATGGAGTTTACTTCTATTGGATAACTTGGGCAGATGAAACAGCACCGGTATCGGGTTATGTATATATTAGAAGAAGAAAGAATTGATGAGACAAGTATTTTTATTTTTTGGACTATTGTTTTGTGTGAGCTTTTCTTTTGCTCAACAAGACTCGAGTTTTAGCCACTACATGTTCAATCAACAAATCATTAATCCTGCTTATGCAGGTGCACGTGGATTGACTAGTTTTACATCAATTGTTCGTTCTCAATGGTCTGGTATCGAGGGAGCTCCACTGACACAAACATTATCCTTTAATACGCCTATTACTTCTAAAAAATTAGGGTTCGGACTGAGTGTTTTAAATGATAAAATCGGACCGATTAGCACAACATCTTTTGACATTGATCTTGCATATCACCTGCGTTTGAATAGAAAAGATCATCGCCTTTCTATTGGATTAAAGGCTGGTGCATTGGGTTATCTTTTGGATTCAGATAAAATTAACACATCCATATCTGGTGACCCTTCGTTTGAATCCGATTTAGATCGAAAATTAATTCCTAATATTGGCTTTGGACTTTATTACTATACTCAAAATTTTTATTTGGGATTTGCAGTTCCAAAGCTGATAGAAAGCAAAAGTTTTGAAATCGAACGCCACGCATATTTTCTTGTAGGCGGTCTATTCAATATTAATAAGAATTTTATGCTGAAACCCAGCTTGATGTATAAGCAAACGAAATCAATTGCAGCATTTGATGCTTCAGTTCTAGGAATTGTTAACGAACTGTTTTGGGTTGGAATTCAGGTAAGAAATGTTGTTGATACAATTAATTTTAAACCAGCCAATAATCTCGGTACAACAGCTCTGTTTGGCTTAAGTCTAGGAGATCGATTTTCAGTAGGATATTCCTATGGAATTCCATCTTCAATGACTAATAAAGGTTTCAATACATCAACACATGAACTCATGCTACGATTTGATTTATCCGCAAGAGTAAAAGGGTATTTACGTTCTCCAAGATTCTTTTAACTATGAAAAAAAAACTCCTTACATCCGTTATTCTCCTTTTTGGAACACTTAGCTTACTGGGGCAAGAAGAAAACACCCGGCTTGTTTCTGAGAATTGGGGTGATTACTATTTTGTTAATCAAAATTACGAAAAGGCAGTAAACTTTTATGCTCGTTTCAAGGATTCTATCCGTATCGATACCAGACGAAATTGGGCTTTAGCACTAAGTGCAATGAATAAAAAGTCCGAAGCCAAAACACAGTATGCTATTGTTGCCAATTCTGTTGAAGCTCAGGTTGAAGATTATTATGTATATGCCGGCTTATTGTACGATGAAAAGCAATTGGCTATGGAGTACAGAGATAAATCGTTTCGTTTGCCTTGGTCAAAACCGAGCCTCTTTGAAAATGACAGTTTATTATTCAAAAAACGTTTTGATCAAGAAGCTTACTCAATTAATTCTCTGAAAGGTAATACTAAGCGTTCTGAGTTTGGTATGCTGTTCTTAACAGAAGAAGAAAAAAGTACTGTCTTTTACTTGTCTGAACAAGACAAATCAAAGGCAAGCAAAAAAGTTTTGAAACGCATCAAAACGGATTATCCAATTTATAATTTTCACGAAGGTGTCTTTGATAAAACTAGTTTCACATTAACTGAGCAGGAAGATATCAGCAATTCAATAAATTCACTTTTTCAAGAAGGACCTGCCAGTTTTCATGAGGCATCAGGCCAATTGTATTTCACTAGAAGTGCAGATGAATTGGATAAAAAGAAAACGGTTCAATTGAATTTGTATCAAATTCAATTATCTGATTTGAATCAGAATAAAACACCAACCGCATTGCCGATTAATGTGAATGAATTTTCGACGATGCATCCTAGTGTTAACGCTGCTGGTACGGAATTGTATTTTGCTAGCGATCGTCCTGGTGGTTTTGGTGGGATGGATTTATATCGTGTGAATATTGAGGCTGGAGTTTTTTCAGACCCTATTAATTTAGGAGCAGACATTAATACCGTTGGGGACGAAGTTTTCCCATTTGCTTATAGCGATCAGTTTATGTTTTATTCTTCTAAAGGGAAAGAAGGAGCAGGAATGATGGATGTTTATTTAGCTGAGAATCGATTTGAGAACCGATGGAAAACCCATCTTCTCGGAGCTGGAATTAATTCTGATGAAGATGATTTTTCTTTTGGATTGAATGAAAACCTGGCACTTGGATATTTTGCATCGAACAGAAAAGGTGGCCAAGGCGCAGATGACTTGTATGCATTTGATTTTGACCCTACAATTCATGGTATTCAAGATCGTTATGAATATACTCCGTCAGACACCTTAGTTGTTGCGCTTAATCATGTCCTGGTCAATGACCATTTGAATTTAGAGCAACAAGACCCGTTACAACGTTTGATTAAAAAAGAAGCTGAACTCACCTTACCGCCAGCTTTTGGAACATTGGAATTGAATAAAAACGGATCTTTTTTATACAAGAACACACAACCTACTCAGGCGAAAGATTCTTTTGCATACAGATTAACCAGTGACAAAGGAACTTCAGAACCCATCTGGGTAAATCTCGATCGAGCATCGGTAGACAAAGAAGATCTTAATCCAATAGTAGCAGATGCATTTTTGCCTATATTCTATAATCTTGATGAGAGCTCAATTTTAACAACCTATCTGGATCGAGTTAATGAGGTTGTAGCGGTTATGCAGGCGAATCCAACCCTAGAGGTTGAGCTCAGCTCTTTTACGGATTGTAGAGGGTCTTTGGAGTATAACCTGGCTCTTTCGAGTCGAAGGACTCAAGCCATTATTGACTATGTACAAGAACGTATCTCGAACCCGCAACGTATTTATGGAAAAGGGTATGGAGAAGATGTTGTAAATAAAGGCTTCAAAAAAGATTATGCTTTAGTTGTTGGAAGTTTTCGAGAACCTAGTAATGCTACAATTTTATTAAATCAATTGAAAAGAAAAGGGTTTAATCCAATCTTACAAGTTGCTGATTCCAGTATTAGAGTACTTGTCTCCCAGCAAGATTCTAAAGCAGGTGCTAGACAAGTTAAAGAGGAGTTGAAAGAAATTGGAGTCGACACATGGATATTAATCAACCCATGTATTCAGGTTTCAGAAGAAGTGCACCAGCAAAAAAGAAGAACAGATTTTAAGGTCGTTAGACTTTAATAGATTTTTCATTAGCTGGTTTCATGGATCGTCTTTTTTCTCTGTAAAAAACAAATCCGACCCCTTTCACCTGAGTGATGTCCATCTACCTGATTTGTCAAAACGTATTGAAATTTATTTGAGAAATCTATTAAAGAAGCATCAACTTCGAAAGCTTCTTTTTCAGTTAAACCATGTCTAATTATAACGTGTTTTATTTTAAACCTTTATCAATTATAGCTTTAATTCTTTCAGATTTTAAAGAAGAATCTGAACTAAGCTTTACTCCTTTAGCATGCTGAAAACTCGGTCTCCAAAACCTTTACCAATATAGAAAGGAACATCTTCATATGGATCAATCAATCCATAAACATAAAAACCTAATTTTGAAATTGAAAGCTCATCAAACATTTACAATAATAATTTATTTGAATTTACTAAAATACTGTTTTATTATTTCAAAAAAATCTTTGTACCAAATAGTGTTAAGGTGCTTTGGGGACAGTTGATTAACATTATGAGTAGAATAGTCCTTAATTACACCTTACTACTAACTGTTTAAAATTATAACAACATTTGATGATGGAGTGTCACCAAACGTCACAAAATTCTATCGTTTAGTTGTTACTTTTAATATTATTCTTAATTTCAAGTAACTCTTCTTTTGTATATCTTTTGTTCTTCCAATACATCTGAACATCACCTTCTGGAATTACTAAATTTTGAAAAAAAGCTTTTTCGTTATTATCCATAATTACTAATTAAACCATAAATTTAAATTTTATTACTTATCGCCATCTTTTTAACATAAAATGAATTAGTTGAAAATTAATTTACACCTGACATTTATTCGATTACAGGTGTGTTTTTTTTATTAATTCTTATTTTTATAAAAGCTCACTTTTTATTTGTTTTTGTGGAGTGAAATTAATGTATTATTTGATTTAATTAATTACTACATTACTACTTCATAAGGTTTGAGGATAATCATGATTCGAGTCCTTTCTTTTGTTTGTCAAAGCTTATTTTCATTATCTGACTTTATTTTGGATAGATATAAGGAAAAGCCTAATTAAAAAGCCTATTCTTTGATTAGGGGATAGTTTATTGAGTTTTCTTGTATTTGACTTGGTGATTACTTATAATATCCTTTAGGAGGTCTCCAAGCTCCCATGTAATCCTATTGACTGTCCCTTTATGTCTTTCAGCCTTTTTAATTCCTTTGTATTTACTAGATAATTTATTCATCGTTCATTTCCGTCCGCTATAAGGCTTCATTCTTGGGGCCTATTTTCCTCACAATCTCTATTGAGTACTTTGTTGAAACAGTAGTTTGCTTTCAATTTTTTGTCTATAAAGGCTTTGTTGAAAAAATCAAATTGTTACATAAAATAATAACGTATTCACACATTCACTAAAAAAATACCCCCCTAACTATCTATTAATAAAAGTATTGAGGTCAAACAGCATTCCAACAAATTGAAAAACCGGTTATTCAGAATGTAAAAAAGCTTTACTCAGCTAAGTACCAAGCCTCTAGTTCTAGGGTCTGGGTAAGGAAGTAATATAATTTCATTGCTTTACGTTTCGATTCAAACCTTCCATAAGCAACCCTGTAATAACCTTCAGGACTTTGTTTTGCTAATGAAGCCTCATCAAATCCTTCTCCTTTAAGCTTGTCAAGCATTTTTAAGGCATTGGATTTTTCACGAAAACTCCCTGCAATTACACTAAAGAAATCTCCAGCAACATTTTCCAGACCAGTGTTACCCTTCGAATTTTCAACAACATTAAGTTCTGAAGCAGCCACCTCTCCCATATCAAAAGAAGCTACCTGTTCGTTAGTTTTGATTTTTTCTTGAGTAACTTCTAGAGACTTTAAACGCTGGTGATTATAAGACTCTTCTTTTGTGTTTGTAGAGTTTTGAGAAAAAGTTGGACTTACTAAACCAAGCGGTGATTCTTCATTTTTATTGGAAGTCATTTTACTTTCTACTAATACTTTATTTTCCTCGGGGCAACCCTTATTAGCTTTCTCGCCAGATAGATTTGGGCATATATCCTCAAGATCAGGAATACCATCACTATCACTATCCGGACAGCCTTTAAACTCAGGAAGTCCAGGAATTTTAGGACACTTATCTTTTCTATTAATTATTCCATCACTATCTTTATCTCTATCTCCAAGACCTAAGTATATAGATGATTTGTGTCTTAAATGGGTTATCCCATTTTCATCAATCGCCTTATTGAAAGAGGAAGAAATTTCAAATCCAAAGTGATTCGTGATTCTGAACTGTACTCCCAAGCCAGGCGATAGGGTTCTTGAAAAGTACTGGTTGAATGGAATTATATCTCCAAACAAACCCCTATCGATTCCAGAAATACCGTAACCTAATTTTAAAAATGGCCTTACTTTTTTTGTAGAATAGAATGTTTTCTTGACGAAAATCTCCCCCGCATAGAAAGGGAAATCAATATTATCTTGACCTTCAATTTTTTTTATTCTATTAATAGATATTTCAGTACCAAAGTATAAGCCCTTGTATATCAATTTTGAAATTGAGACTGACGGCCCACCAAGATTCCAGTGGTCGGATACATTGAATAAGTCTTCAAAAAATTCTCCTTGAGGGAAGTAAGGGGTATCTACTTTTGACCCAATAGGATAAAGGTCGACAGCATCGAAACTAGCAGATATAATCCATTTATTCTCATTGTATTGAGAAAATAAATTTGTGCTAATCGATAAAAGTAAAATAATTACGTATGTTTTAACATCAACAAAAGTGACAAATTTTAAATCTTTAATTACAATTCTTTTGTTCATATTATGAATTACTTGTAGGTGAGGTAAAGCCATCCCTTTTTTAATTCACCTGTTTGAATAATCTCCACAATAAAATAATAAGGACCTGCTGGCAACAATTTCCCAGTCTCTTGAAATAAGCCATTCCAATCATTCTGATATGCTTTTTTACGAAAAACTAATTGCCCATTTCTATTGTATACAGAAACCCTTGAGTTAGGGAAGTTTTCAATATTTATAATTTTCCATGTGGATTCAGACCCAGAAGAGCCTGGAGTAATAAGTTGTGATACCATAATTAAATCATCATCTATTCCATCTCCATTTGAATCAGGATCACAATCGTTTCCAATTCCATCCATATCATCATCTAATTGGCTGGGATTGGCTACATTGGGGCAATTATCGAATTCATCTGGAACACTGTCCAGATCGGTGTCTCTTTGCTTTACAACAAACTCAGCACTTATTGATGATGAGGTATAAAAATTTGTGCTTTCCATATAAGCTGTAATATTACATGTGCCTATCCCAACAATAACTATTGTTGTTCCAGATACAATAGCAACTTCAGGATTATCACTTACATACCTAATTTCTCCTGCTCTTGAGATAGTTGGAGGGGTAATTTCAAAGTCATCTTCATAAACAAACTTTTCAGGAATAGAAAAATCAGAAAGTTCGGTTGAAGCAGGAATAACAGTTATTACCCTATTTGCTATTGTAGGATTATAAAATTGGTTTCCTTCTTGCTGTGCAGTAATATATACCTGTCCAAGATCGGTAAAATAAAGAACGTTATTTTCTAATGAGCTACTAGTCATGCCCTGTTTATTAACACTAACGTTTAGATTAGAGTCAGAAAAAGGATTTATTGGAATCGCGATATTTTCCGAATAAGGAATCTCCAAGGGAGGTTCAGGGTTAAAAGTTATATTCTGATTTAACTTAACTACATCTAATGAAAAGTGTAATGTGGCAGGGTAATGATTTGGGTGATCATTTTCTACAGTGAAATATGTTAGGGAGACTATTCCGGTTTGACTATTTGTAATTAGCTCGTAATTCCCTAATGTACCTGAAATAGTAGCTGCGGATCCCGGCGCAATCTCAATATAAACTGGTGCACCTGAAGTTGATGACGCGGATATTGGTATAGATGTAAAATCCTTAAGTGGGGTTTGATTAGGGAGCTCTGAGGGGATTATTGCCTGATTATCTTTTAATATGTCAAAAACTACTTGAATAACTGCATCTTGATAATAATCAGATCCCTCGAATTTAGCACTTAAAAGTACTCTTCCAATTTTATTAAAGTTTAAAGTCTTGCCTATGAAATTTGCTGTTGACAAACTTGACGATGTATATCGTATTTCACCATCATAATCGGATGGATAAGTTGGCTCTTTTAATTCAAACTGACCAATTGAAAACGCTTTTTTAAGACTCGACTCATACCATGAAATATCAAAAGGAGCCCCATTTACTGTCAATATCATAGTTGCTGATCCTGAAGCATATTGAGATGTTTCGCTTTGATTTACTGTCACTGTAGTAGTTCCACGTATTATAATACTTACGGTGTTTCCACTAATTGTAGCTATTGAAGGATCTGCAATAGAGTAAGTAAATGCCCCATTGCTGTTAGAGGTTGCGGCAATATTAAAATCCGGATCCTCAAATTCTTTTGTTATATCATTAAAGATTATAGTTGGAGCTTGCTTATTTACGGTCATTGTAGTACTTCCAGAAATACTTAAATAATTTTCAGTTTCATCTATATTAATGCTAACGCTTGTCTGACCAATACCAACAATAGATAACGAGCTTCCCAAGGAATTAGCAATTGAAGTGTCTGAAACACTAAATGTTTTATTACCGCTGCTGTTAGTTGTAACATTAGGGGTAAAATCTGAGTCCCCATAGTTTTTAGTAATTTCTGGGAAGTCTAAAGTTGGTGTTGCTTTGTTGACTGTTAGACTAATCACTTTTGATACTGGGGAATAAAAATCATTAGAGGCTTGACTGACAGTTATATTGGTTGTTCCTGCATTTAAAATGCTTAAAACATTTCCACTTATTAAACCAATTGTTCCATCACTAATAGTAAAAGTATAGCTTCTGTCTGAAACGGATGAGGAGGCAGTCAAGGTAAAAGCTGGATCACCGTAAGTCAATACAATATCATTTGCATCGATATTCACGCTCTGTTGGTTAATCGTTAGCGTCATATTTGAGCTACCTGAGATACATGAGCCATCATCTTGACTTGCTGTAACAGTTGTAATCCCAGATTTTAAAATGGTAATCTGACCACTAGATGCATTTATTGTCGCAATACTTGTGTCAGTAATCGAATAGGTGATAGGGATTCCTGATTGATTAGATGAAGCTGCTACTGTAAAATTTGGATCCCCAAATGTTTTTGTAACATCACTAAAGGAAAGTACTACTGAATTTCCTGTACATGCTGCTCCCCAGGTGGGGTTAGTTCCACCAATATTACCAAAATTCCCTAAATTATCTGTGATATCTGGATCTGTAACCGTAGCAACACACCAATTGGAAAGATCCTGATTAATTAGGGTTTGATAAAACATATAAACCATATTTGTCGCACTGGAAGTATCCCAACAACTTAATGATCCACCTCCGTTATTGAATTGCTCTGTTTGATCAAACATTTGACCCAAGTTTGTAGCACTTGAAACGTCCCAGTCGGATAGATCTTGATTAAAAAGACTATTCCTAAACATTGCCCTAAAGTTTTGGACTTTGCCTACATTCCAGTCCCCTATATCTTGATTGAAATCCATCGCATCAGAAAGACTAAAATTTCCCGTAGTACCAAACATAAATTCCATGGTTGTTACGTTAGAAGTATCCCAGTTGTTAATGCTGTTACTGCCGTCATTATTAAAGCTTATGGCATACTTGAACATTTCAGCCATGTTAGTGACATTACTCACATCCCAATCGCCAATATCTTGATTAAAGCTTGTGGCACCCTTGAACATTTCACCTATGTTAGTGGCATTACTCAAATCCCAATTGCCAATATCTTGATTAAAGCTTGTGGCATCCCTGAACATTGCAGTCGTAAATATAACATTACTCATATCCCAAGAACTAATATCTTGATTAAAACCTGTTCCACCACTAAATAAACCCACCGGCATTGTAACAAGAGTAGTAACTACTCTATTCCAATCGGTATCAGAAATAGGTTTAGCACCTAAAGATGAATTATCATGAATAGTATATATATCCGGACCTATAGCACCAGTATTTCCTACAGTACAGCCTGAAGTACACTTTACTATACCTTTTGAATCGATAGTTAAAGTAGCGGAAACTTGAGCAGATAAATTAAAGCTCAAAAAGAAAAACAATAATTGAAATGAAACAAAAAACATTAAAAAACTATTTTTTAAATTATTCATTTTCTTGAGTTTCTATATTATTGTCAATCTCAGAGTCTTTATTAGCGTCTGATTTTTTTTTACTCTTTAAATCAACACGAAGCATTAGCTCGTGGGTTGAATTTTTAATTGCTTGCATATCACTTGCTGATGAAAACTCGTATCCATAACCAATATGAAATCCTTTTTTACTTTTTAATTTAAAAAAAAACGCCATGGTGCTGTTATTGGTGAAAACTGACCCCAAGGAAAATCTATCGTTATAATCCATTTCAATAATTGAATTGAATAAATCGGGCTGCCTTGGATTTGATCTGTAGATTAAGGACGGATTAACAGAAAATTTATCAGAAAGGTTTAGATAAATACCTCCACTTATATGAAGGTAGGTGTAATCTCTTGATGTTAATTCCCAGTCTTGGTTTTTGTTAAGTGCTGTACTATTTAATAATCCAGGAACAGCAACGCCTAGAAACCCTTTTTTAGAAATATAACTTATTCCAGCTCCTAAAATTGGTGAGAAATAATTTCCAGGTGCTGAAATTGATTGATTTGCTTCACTAAAAATTCTGGGGACATTATTGAGGTCAACATTAAAAAATCTTCCGCCTGCCTTAAGTCCTAAAGACAAATAACTACTATTAGATAATTGAAGTTTATAGCTATAATCTACTGTTACCTGCGATTTATTTTCAACAAAAACCCGATCATTTTGAACGGTAAACCCCAAGCTTGCATTTTTTCTCTCAGGTAAATGGATAATTAAATAATTTGTCATAGGGCCGTCTTCAATACCTAACCACTGAACTCTTGTGTTTAAATTAATTGCCGAACCATCTACACCAACGTATGCAGGATTAAAAATGCTAAGATTAAACTTATTGAAAATCAAACTCGATTCTTGAGAAAACAAAGATTGACCAAGTATAATTAGTATGTAAAATAAATATTTTTTCAATTCAAAAAATTTGTTGTTCTATTTGATAAAAAAACCTCCGACTTCGAAATCCCCTTGTGTGTCCAAAATATGAATAGTTCCATCTATCCATATACAAGCATAGCCAGTGTCATTGTTTACTTCTGGTCCATCACCGTATCCGTAATCAATTTGTACTCCATATGAATCTAATATGGGAGCACCTGTCAACATTCCAACTACTACCACTTTTCCATCCACAATTGCTATATCGGTAGCTTTACCTTGATCATATCGTGTACCATTAACTGTTGCCCCTGGAAGAAGGTGTTTGGTTTGATTTTTCCAATAGGTTGGATATTGTCCCACCATATTCATGGTCCAACCAGCCTGATAAACCGTATTTCCATCAAGGGCTAGTCCATGCACGCCAGAGTCTTGCCAGCCTTGGTTAATTGAACCGATACCACACGTTTTTCTTTGAGTTCCCTGCCAATAAGCCGGTTTATTTATTGAGCCTAACATGGCATTATCTTGTGATACAATACCACCAAAAACTGCACTACCATTTGATTTTAATTTCACTGTAACTGCCTCTCCATCTGAATTATTAGGTGATGACAAGTTTGCTTTTGTATTATTTTTCCAATATGCTGGTATCACATAGTGGTGGCCACTTAAAAAATAACCTGCTGTGAGAACATCACCATTAGGTTGGACAGCAATACCAAAAGCTGCATGATCGCCACTTCCTGAATTTTTATATTTAACTCCATCTTTCCAGTAACATCCATAAGCCCCACTCATCCCATCAGCATGAGAATAATATCCACCTACATAAACACTATTGTCTTTTACTAAAATAGATTGACCTTCACCTTCAAATCCTGGAAGATCGTTCTGAATTATATTTTGACCATTTATTTCCCAATATTGGGCTCCTGATCCATAGGCATAACCACTAACAAAAACTTTACCATTATCTACCGTAATATCACTTGCAAAAGAATTTACATTTAATGCGTTTTTTTGTCCATTAACCCAATAAACCGCCCCCTCGGTTTCAGATGTCCCAGCTATAAAAATATCATATCCAGAAATTTTTTGTGGACAATCACTACAAATAATGATTTCAGTATTATCTTCTGTATCATCATCTGTGGAATCATCATCTGTGGTATCATCATCTGAGGTATCACTATTATCTTCTAAATCTACATCTGAAGTATATGTTATATCCATTTGGCCATCACAGTATTCGTCTAAATTAAATTTAGCTGATAAGATTGTACCGCTATCGCTTAAATCTATATTAGTAATTGTTCCAATTACTGTAGTACTAACCGTCAAGCTAATAGTTCCTTCTTCGATTAGAAACGGTGACCTTTCGAAAGAAATAATAAATTTCCCGTCAATCGGGTCTTCGTTTTCAGTATATAACCTAAAGGTTAGGGCATCAGTTTCTTCAATAGAAAATATAATTGAAGTTACAGAACAGCTATTTCTCGAAGTATCTGAAGAAAGAACCCATTCACCAATTACAGCATTAATTTGTTCAGATGATGATCCTCCTGATTCTACTATCCGAACCACATCATCTAATTGTTCTTGGATTAGTTCTATTTCATTTTGAGCAATTACTAAATCTGCTATTAAATCTGCAAGGTCCTCTAAATCGTTATAGTCTTCAAAATCTAGGTCAAGATTATTAATTGCACTCGAAAGATCTGAAGTAATTAAGTCAATTCGAGTAACTTGGTTTAAAAGATTATTCAAATCTCCAGATAAATCTCCAGACTCCTCAATCAAATCCCCAATATAATACGAGATGTTTTCTAAATTATCTTCAATATCAGTTACAGCGCCAGAAACAACATTTACATCATTTATCGCTACTTGCAACAATTCAGAATTTATACTGGCAGCCTCAGTGTTTTCAGCGACTTCCTCGTTTAATTGAGAAACATCTTCAACCAAACTAGAGATGATTGCATTTTGTTTGATTAATTCTTCAGTTAAAAGACTAACCCTGGCGTTAAGACTATCTATTGTACTTCTTTGCAATAAATAATCAGATTGTAAATCATCCATAGTTTGACAACCATGGTTAGAAATCAAAAAAAATGTTATAATTCCAGAAATAAATATATACTTGATGTGTTTATAAATAAAATTCATAGTGCTTGTATTTTAATGTATTTAATCAAATGCAGGTTGAAGATTTCAAATCATTATACTTCTGCTGTTTCAACTAAGGAATAACTACTAAGTACAAATTTATGTTGTCATGCAAAAAAAGAAGAACTAAAACCCAACGACTATATGTCAAATATTAATATAGTTCTTAATTTAAGCCTCTCAAGTCTCTTTTTTGTGGATATTAAAAAAGGTAAATACATAAGTTAGTATTTAATTTATATGATTTTTCCCCTCAAAAAAGACAATTTAAGTTTAAAGTTAATCACTGAATTCCTGTCTTTAAAGATTGTAGTATGAAGTAAATATGACCTACTTGTTCTTATTAAGGATAGAGGCTTTATGCTTTTAATACACTAAAACAAACTATTGATTTTATATAAAATTCAATACCTAAATTTATATTTGAGAAAATCAGATTGTTTTTAATTTATCTCTTTTTCTTCTGGCAAAGTTTCATCTGAAGATTTAACTGATTTTTTAGAGGTACTGAATTTAATGTATATTTCATGCGAACGACTGTTTGCAGATCCGGTCCAATTTCCTATTTGTGATGTAACCGAGTATCCTATTGAAAGGGCAGGAATTAATTTAAATCCTGAAATAAAACTTAAGTTACCACCTGAGACATTAGGGGAAATAAAGCCGTTATCCGAAGCTCCATAATTTATACCAAACCAAAATAAATCTTCGTAGAAAAGCATGGTAGAAACATCAATACTTGTAGGAGCATTCGAAGCTTTTTTAATTAAAAAATTAGGGTTAAGTAGTAGCTTTTTGTTGAGTTCTTTTTTAAAACCACCCGACAAGTAATAATGTCTTTTTTTATTTATTGTCTTGGTCTCAAAAAAATAGGGTATTGAAAAAGAAAAATATATCTTATCAGTATAGTAACGAAGTCCAAAGCCAATATTTGTAATAAAATAACTGTCCTTTGTTCTAACATTTGGATCAGTTAAGTCATCAAAATTAAATCTATTTAAGCTAATATTATGATCGTTCCCACTCAGTTTGATTCCAAGTGAAAGTCTACGAGAGTTCTTATTTAGTTTAAGATGATATGCTGCGTTAATTGCAACAAAATTACTACTGATTGGTCCAATTTTATCACTAATCAGTTCCATACCTAACCCTAAATTGTTTTTTAATTTAGCATCTAAAAAGATTGCATTAATTGTTGGATTTCCTTCAAAACCTATCCATTGTAAGCTATTAAGTAAGCTTATTGTTAGGTTCTCTTCCAATCCAACAAAAGCTGGATTAAATACCTGACTATTTAACATGTAATGATTAAAATTCAGTTCTTGCTGTCCTCGAATTTGATGAATGTTCAAGAATAAAAAAAGTACGATAATTAAAACTAAATTTTTATTCATCGTTCATTCTCGTTATATAGACAGATCCTTTTCTCACTTCTGATCCATCTCCATTTAAGTCCAAAACATAAAAGTATGTCCCCACCGGAAGATTTGATGAGCTGGTGGTACTCATATTGTTATTAAAAGTCCCACCCCAGTCATTTTGATATCCTGTAGTTCCGTATACTTTTATTCCCCATCTATTGAAAACAACGATTTTATTATTGGGGTAATTTTCATTTAAATCTCCTCTAATAGTCCATTTGTCATTGATTCCATCACCGTCTGGTGAAAATGCATTTGGAATCTCTAAGTTGGTGACCACTAATTCGCTTGATTCCGAAATGACTTCCCCTCCACAAATATAATCTGGTGTGGAGGTTATTACTCTGAATTTAGCTCCTTCCAAGTTGTACGAAGAATTATTAATAGTTAGTTTATTCGTGTTTGTACCACTGTAGAGTTCATTATCTGAGATTTTAATCCATTGGTCATCTGACGTCGAAGAAATTGATTTTTTACTCACCTGCCAGGTATAATTAATTACAGATTCAGAACTTGCAAGAATATAAATTTCATTATATGATCCTTTATTGATTTTTTGCTTTGTGATTGGCTCTAAATAGATTTCTGCAGGTGATCCGTTCTCTAAAAAATCAAATACTCCATTCGCGTCATTATCTGCAATTCCTAAATAACCTATACTTGAAGACACTTTACCATTCAAATCAATTTCAGGGGCTCCAGAACCTATTATCCCATCTGAATCTAGGTCAATGTACCCCGCTTCGCTCACATCAAAGCAGCCATCACCGTCACTATCTGTATCAAGATAATTCGGAATTCCATCATTATCTAAATCATCTGTACCTTCAATAATATCCTCGATACCATCATTATCGTCATCCAAATCTTGATTATCCCCTATACCATCAGTATCATTATCAAACCACTCGAATTTATCAAGTGGGAATTCATCAGAGGAATTGATATAGCCATCTCCATCACAATCTAAATTTTTCCATATAATCTTTTTCGGAAAATCAGTAGATGACAGATTGTAATCACAACTATCTTGGGGATTTGTATTATCATTTTTGACCTCATGAAAATTACTAACCCCATCTCCATCACAATCAAACCCCTGATCTGGAAAAACACTTAAACTTTCAAATCTGTAATCACATCTATCGTTAATATTAGTGCCATCAATTAGTTCAATTTCATTTAGAACTCCATCTCCATCACAATCTGATCCCTGCCAGGCAAGACTTGTTGTTGTACTTACACTACTTAATAAGTAGCTACATTGATTAATTGGATTCGTATTATCGATAGCCTCCTTTTCATTTGTAACACCGTCACCATCACAGTCATCTTGAGAACTTACCACAAGTGTTATGTTGGTTATGTTGAGGGAACAACTATTGAAAGGATTGGTGTTATCCAATCTTTCTGTTGTATCAAGAACACCATCTCCGTCGCAATCTATTAAAGCAGTGACGCTTACTGTAATACTGTCTATATTATAGCTACAAGGATTTCTTGGATCAGTATTGTCAATTCGTTCATCTCCATTCAAAACCCCATCTCCGTCACAATCCAGGTTATCCCAAATAGGAGATACATTATTAAAGAAAATACTTGGAAAAAAATAATCACATGCATCTGAACAGCTTGTCCCATATAATATCTCACTTGCACAACAAACACCGTCACCATCTACATCACAAGGAGGTATACAATCTTCTTTAAGTATAATAGTAGATGAAGAAGTAGAATTCCCGCAAACGGATGGAACTTCATAGAAGATGTTATAAATCCCATAAGTTGAATTTTGAAAGCTAATCTTTCCTGTTGTGGAATTTATGTCAAGCCCAGCTGGCAAACTATAGAATGTGCCAGAAACAGTGCCGCTAATAGAGGGCCTAATATCAGTGTCATCTGGACAAAACTCAGTCCCGAGAGCATATCCATAATCAAAACTACCCGTATTGAGAGAGGATATGGTTATAGAAATAGTAGTACTACTCACACATCCAAGTGTAACAACAGGATAGGGTATCGTTTCTGGAGTTGTGTATGTAATAGTGTAAATGTTAGGAACTGAATTAGCTGGATTGATAATTCCTGTTATTTGATTCATTGAGAGCCCTGATGGACTGGATGTAAATGTTCCGCCTAAAGTTATAACAGTGGGTGAGGCTAAAGAAGAGCTTTCTGTACAGAATAGATTTGAACTATAACTGAAATTGGAGTTGTCAATAGCCTTTATTTCAATTGTTAATGACGATGTGTCTTGGCAATTGCCAGCTGTAGTATATCCGATTGTATAACTACCAACCGATGATAAACTAGGAATTATATTTCCTGTGATTAAATCTATGTTAAGACCCAATGGACTTACGGTGAATATTCCTCCAGGAGTCTCTATTGTTGGTGTAACAGTTGATAGATCGCTTATGCAGTATGATAAAACTGGATAGCTGAAACCTGGATCGTTTTTAAAATCATTAATTACTAACGTAAAAGATGCTGTTCCTGCACAAACACCTACTGAAGTATATTCTATTGTGTAGGTTGAAACAGCAGATGAATTAGTGTCAATTTCTCCCGTAAGAGGATCAATATCTAACCCTGAGGGACTGGATGTAAATGTTCCACCAAATAAAGAAAGGGTTGGCGTTACCTTTTCTGTGGTTCCTTGACAATATATACTAGCAGGATAGGTAAAAATAGGGTTATCTACTGGCTTAATAATCAATGTAAACGTAGATGTTGAGGAACAAATGCCTGAGGTAGTATATTCAATGGTATAAGTTCCAACATCAGAACTAGTAGGTGAAACTTCACCAGTAGACACATTTAAATCCAATCCTGTGGGACTAACACTGAAAATTCCACCAATTGTATTTATAGTAGGAGTAATTGTGCCGGAGAAACTTTCACAAAAAGAATTTTGAGTGTAATTAAACGTTGGGTCATCTTCAGGGTAAACCTCAAACAAAACACTTGTTGCGCCTGGGCATGATCCTGGAGTTGTATAAACAATTGTATAGGTTCCAGTACTAGAACCAAAGGGAGTTATAATTCCGCTAGTTGGATCCAAATTTAATCCTGATGGGGAAGAGGTAAAATTCCCTCCTGCTATATTTAAAGTTGGATTAAAATTAAAAGAAAGGTTTGCATTTTCACAACCTATATAATCGGAATATGTAAGTATGGGCGCATCTGGAGCATCTATTTGAATAGATCGAGTTGAAGTTGAAGAACAGTCTCCTGCTGTACTATATTCTATAATATAAGTTCCAGCTGATGAGGAGTCAATGTTTATTCTACCTGTTCCATCCATACTCAGACCTCCGGGGGGGGTAAATGTTCCTCCAGGATTAGTTACTACAGGATTTATGGAAACGGAACTGCCCTGACAGTAATAACTACTAGGATAATTGAAGCTCGCATCTGCTAAAAAACCTGTAATTGCTAGAGTAAAAGTAGATGATAAAGAACACGCGCCAGAGATAGCATATTCAACAGTATATGTGTTTACAGAAGATGCGGTTGGCGAAATCACTCCTGTTGTAGAATTAATCGCCAAACCAGCCGGAGAAGCACTGAAAACACCTCCTGCATCTCCAGTAATTGTAGGGGTAATTTCTGAAAGAGTAGATTGACAATAATCATTTAAAGGATAACTAAACCCAGCATCTGGATCTTCAATGGTAATTGTATTGGAAGAAGTGTGGACTTTACCACTTGTAGGCTCTGTCCATGAAGCGGTAATCTCGTATGTCCCAGAAACGGAAGCTGAAACATCGATTATTCCTGAAGTTGGATTAATTGAAAGTCCACCAGGGGTCGCTGTAAACGAATCAGGTTTGTATCGAAGGGCAAACATATCATATTCGTGTTCAACTTCAGATTGTGTTAATTCGTGTGCAAAAATCCTAATTGGGCCAAATTCTCCTTCAAATTCAAAACCATTGGTATCTGGATTTCTTTCTCCGTTTGAATTTCTACCAAACATAATAGTTCCTTCAGCTGGATACTCCAAATTGTAAGTTTCAGTCACAGTACCCGTTAAAACGGCGTCAACATAAAATTTAACAACTCCGGTCTGGTCAACTGATCCAGGACCTCCATCCACATCTCTTGTTATTAATAAGTGATACCACTGATTGTTATTCAGCGTATTATCTGCTATTATAAAATGTCCAGCACCAACGCAAATCGGCAAACCACAAGTGCTATTATTAATACCACTTCCAATTCTATATTTCCATTTTCCACCTTGAGACCAAAGAGATGAAATCCCCTGGGGGTCTAGTTCTGGATCGGTCGGGCTACTCCCACTTGTCCATTCATAGATAATAGTTTTATTATCCCGGTCAGTCCAATCATATTCCTTAACCCATACAGAAATTGATTGTGATTTCCTTGGAAAAAATCCA
>Ga0209119_1000913_pt1 | contig 29870 bp, 34 predicted proteins | sample COG_03_FD_184747 | JGI IMG/M metagenome (GOLD analysis project Ga0209119, IMG submission 184747) | Pelagic Microbial community sample from North Sea - COGITO 998_met_03 (SPAdes) (version 2) | ecosystem: Environmental > Aquatic > Marine > Neritic zone/Coastal water | place: Helgoland, sampling...
AATAATTCGATTTCCAAAATTATATTAAACTTGTATTCATTACCCTTACTAGAATTCTCCGAACCCCACATAGGCTGAAGGTTCCGATAATTAAAGCATCGTCGCTGTTCTTCTGGTCTGCTTAGGTTGAAGGCATCACACGGAATTATGTGGTCACAATGCCATTTTCCGTAGTTATCACGGGTCATACCTTCGGTAAATTGGGATTCCAAGTGGTTCCATAACTCCGCAATGGTACAACCAACTAGTGTTTCTGTATTTGCTGATTTGGCGTTATTTTTCAATGCATCCCAAACTCTAGAACGCATGTTTTCTTTTAATCGTAAACTTGGATTCTCTACTCTTCTCTTATTTCTATATTCTCTCCATTTTTTATATTTTTTAGGATAACATTCCTTACACGTTTGTTTTTTCTTTCCATGAACACATAAAGACCCTCCACCACATTCTACACAAACAGATTTCATTATATTGTGGATACATCTATTGTTCCCACCACAAATCTTACAATTATTTTTCAATCTTTTATGAACACAAAAACTATCTGGACAACACTTGATACAATTTTGTATTCTTTTATCGTGCTTACATATAGATTTCCCTTTACATTCTTTACAAGATGACTGTCTTTTATCGTGCTCACAGAAATCTCTACCATCACATTCTCTACACATTTGTTTTACTTTACTATGTTTACAATAACCTCTACCACAAGGTTTGCACCTTCCACGAGTTCCATGTTCACACAATTTCCAAGCCATTTTATATAACAGTATTAATACTATTGTATAATTTGTCCTTAATTTGATTTATAATAAAACTTATTCTTAAATACTTACTTTCCAACGAACGTTGGGGAAGTATTACAACCCGAGGGTCCGCATCCATACAATCCATTATCGGGCACAAAGCAATCAAGAGGTCTCTTCTCAAGATCGGGTGTGATGGTAGTGTTCATCCAGGGAGACACTACGTTGATTGGGTTAGGGATATTGTTACGGATATCATAACTAGGGTTCCGCAAGCTACCAAGTACTGTGTCCACACCCACCTGCTGTGTGGCAGACAGGAAGTTCTGGTTGGCCAGGATGTTTGCGGGTGCGTTAATGTCCCAAGACTTCTGTCCGGGGATGTCAGGTTTGGGAAGCAATGAAGTTGCAACGAAGGTGGGTGCGTTCTGTGCACATGCGCTAATGGACTGTGCGCGGTCGTTGCCCATGTTTACTGCCTGGTATTCCGAGTCATGGAGGTTACCGTTTAGGATATCGTAGGGTGCGGTTTTATCGCTGAGACCACCACCTAGTTTGACGGCTCCGGCACCAGTCTGGTCCTGTGATTGTCCGGAGATGGAATCAAGCTGCTGTTTGGTAGGGGTTGCTGCGTTTACAGCCTGTTGGTAGATCTGGTAAGCTAAGAGCTGATCACCAGAGTTGTTTAGGCTAACATCCTGTTGGCCACGGGGTTTGGAACCGTCGGGGCCTCTGTACATGCTGTTGCTTTGGACACCGTTTGCTGCTTTGTTTCCGTTATAGAAATTTTCTCTCTGGTCGTTTCCGAAATTTTCAATTCCAAAATTTTCCATGTGGTCTGACGCTACAACTGTGCTTAAAAAAGCGAGTCCGAGTCCTGCTGCAATGTAGCCGCCAAGTTTAGGGTCAGTTACAATGTTATCCATGTTTATGATAATCAAAGATAATAATTTTGGAAATAAAGCGTAATTTAATTAATTTAATTTTGTTTTACTAAAATTTAAATTGTCTTGTATAACAATTTTCATAGAATCAAACGATGTTGGTCCCGAATCAACAACAGTAAATTTGCTTAAATCTGACGATACACCTTTACCAAATTCGAATAAATTCAATACTGTATTGGTTGTTTCTGATGTATCTAATTCTCCTAAGATAATATAATTAAATTGTTTTACATTTTGTGATGTTCCGAAATTTGGGGAAATAAAATCATTGTTTGTTGAAGATGCAAAAGATATACTTTGAATTTGTGCCTTAGCTTTGGGTGTTAATGTAACACTAAACATATTTGTATCTGAATCATAATTTGGGGTTATTCCGTTAATTATTCCAGCTTTAAACCATTCAGAAGCTGGAACTGAATTAGTTTCATTATCACCAGAAATCATAATTGGTATTATAGTTCCTTTATCTTCTTCGTCTATCATAGTGAACACAAACATTCCTAGGTTATTAGGATCGAAAATAATACCTGAATCTCCGCCACCACTTCCTCTGACACCTACGACAATTGCTGCAATAATACCACCTAATAATAATAACAATAACCACCAATATTTTTTAAAAAAAACAATAAATTTATTATCCTTAGTTTTTTTTTCTTTAATAATTTCTTCTTTAACCATTTATAATACAAAACAAAATTATTTAATACAAAACAAATTTCTAATGTATTAATAAGAATAGAATGTCAAAGGTTATATCGGATGCACAAAAGGCCAAGTTAGATTACAAACGAAAATTATCCGAAATCAAAAAATCTAGAAAACTTAAATCGTGGAGACCTGTAAAAGTATACGGTGAACTTAGGGATATGGGTAGTAAAAAGTATTCTGATGATAAACAAAAAGAAGTAAATGCCAAAAAGGCTGCAGAAATCGCAAAAATATTAAGAGTTCCTGATACAACTTATATAGAGTTTATTCTTAAAGAACAAGAACCAAACACTATTACTATTTCAGAATTTGTAACCAATGCTACCAATAATAAATATAGAGGATTAACTTCTGGTAAAACTCCAGGTAGTACTGGATTACAGGGTGGAGTTCCTTATTATTTACCGGGTATGTTAGACATGATTAATACACCGTCTAGAAAATCCAAAACTTCCGAACTTAGGGATTTAATCCCAATGTTAAGTGAATTAAATGTACAAACGCCTTCTAAACCAATGTTTAGTGATATGGTAACAGATTATGTACCCAGAAATACAACAATGAGTAGAAGAAAAGATGAATTAGCTGAATATATGGATAAATATGCTCAGTTAACAAATGAATATAATACTTCTAAAGTAAATTTTGAAAAAAAACTAAATATGTTAAAAAAAAATTGGGGTGATGAATTAGGGATGGATAAACAAGAGCGTAAGCAACATTTTGAACCTTTTCTTAGGGATACTATTCCATTGATGGAAGTAAAGAGTAAAGACTATGATATACCAAATAGAGGTATGTATGATTATCCACAAGTACAACCAAAATACAGTAAATTTAAACTTAACCCTGGGTTTATTGAATAAAGTTATTAACAACCATATTATTTGTATTAGGAGGTTTTGTTATATTAATAATTGGAAGAATGCTGTTTAGTCCTACACTAGCTACTGAAAACGTTTTCTTCATTTTATCTGTAACACTAATATAGGGAGCATTCCATGTTTGTAACATGTTAAAATCTTTTACTCCGCTATCTAAATACCCCCAACCTTCCATCCCGTCGAATGCTGTTAAATCAATTGCTTGGTTGTTGTAATACAAGGGAATATTTCTTTCACTGTTTTCACTGTTTTCGAAATTCTTTATTTTTTGAGATTGTAGATGACCATATATCATTTTCATACCTGTTTTATCATAAGATAACATAACACCAGGATCAGCTTCTGATACATATGGATCAAAATCTACAAACATAGAACCTATTAACCAGGTATCTTTGTCGCCCAAAACATTCCGTTTCTTTTTATTATAATATGATTCCGATTCTACATTAATTATACAAATTGTATACAATGCTTCCCATGCTCTTTCTTTATCTACGACTACACAAGATGAATCTAATTCAAACCCTTCTGTTTTTTTACAATAGTTTCCAGCACCAATCCCAATATTATTTATAAAATCTTTATTTATAAATTTTAAACAGGATACATAGTCTTTAAATAATACCATTCCATGTTTTATGTAACTATCCAATTCGAAAAAGTAAAATGGGTCTATGAACGATAGTGCGTCTGCGTCCATTAACACAACTTCTTGAAAGGAAGAAGCAATAACAGCTAATGGTTTAGTTCTGTAACCAATAAGACGTTTATCTGAAACATTTGTATTCAATCTGTCTGTTAAATCAACAAGCTTTACATTTCCAAGAGATATTAATTTATTTTTCATTTGATCATTAAATTGTTCATCTTCACCAACGTAAAATATTTCTACTGGGATATCCGATTGATATAAATTTCTGATTACATAAATATTCATATATACCCCTGTAACATATCTGTATTTTATGCCATTTGCTGCAATTACTAACCCTTTACCACTAAATGAATAATTATCATACGATGGTATATTTATTTGAAATGACTCATTATTCTTCTTGATATAGAAATCAATTTTTGAATTATTGTGTTTTCCTGTTAGTTTATCCAGAGTGTTAATTGTTTTTGGTTTTTCTTCTACCAAAACCAAATCTATATCTGCTTCGTTTTTCCCTTGGGTATCAAAAACATTACTTATAACGTATGATTTTTCAACAAATCGTTCTGCATTGTTACAATAATAACAACAAAAAGAAATTAAAATAAACAAGAAGATTGTTAATATTAATGCAAATAAAGCACTATCCATTACTAATACACAAGATTAAAATTTCAGAAATTCAAATAATTTAAATTTTTGAAACTTAACCCTTAGGTCGTCATAAACATTTGCTTTGCAAATAATGCTAAAGGCATTTGCTTTGCAAATAATGCTAAAGGCATTTGCTTTGCAAATAATGCTAAAGGCATTTAGGTTTCTTAAAAACACCCAAGTGTTCGTCTTTTAAAATAGAGGGACATACACTCCAACATTCGTCCTCTATCTCCTCATTATATCCACAACCTAGTTTAGTTATATTAAGCCAGATTTTGGTCAACGACATCGCTCTACCAAATTTTAACTTTCTTAGTGCATTTTTTAAATAAGCTCCTTGTGCTCTATACCATATATCTGTTTCAGCACCCATGTGCTCATTTGAACTTTTAATATAATTATAACAGTCTGTATAGCTTTTTAAGTTGCTGCCTCGAGATCCTTGCGAGTCTTGCGTACTCGGCGTGCAGTGCGTGCTTTGGTAGTTGTTGTGTCTACTGCTGGACTCTCTTTCGGTGCTTCCGATGTTGGTTCTGCCGCTGGGACAGAGTCCGTGTTTTTCAAAAAATGAACTTTGAGGTAAGTCTGGAGGTTGAAAAAACCCAAAGGCTTGTCCGGGTTCAGAAGAAGACGAAGTTTCTCCCCCGCTGGACCATCCAGATTGATCTTCCGACCATCCTCCGGATTCTTCATGTTGTTCTCGATGATGTATGCTGAAATCCTCTTCGTGACCTCTGTACGAGGAATTAGTTCCCCCTCCGCTAGACCCAAAAAAGTACGCAGATCCTCAGAAACAGCCGTAGGGCGGGTAATGCCACTTGGTGCACGAGGCTTGTTGGGGTCAACTGTACGCTTGCGGTTCTTCTTCTTCTCCAGCTTAGATACTACTTTGCGTACTGCCTTAAGGTCAGACAATACAGTTTTAATCTCAATCTTGAAAGTATTCTGAATCTGCTCAATACGGTTAATAAGATCAGTAACTGTGTCAACAGTAGTTACCTGCTCCGACACCTCAGGACCACTATCTACGACATCCTCAACTCCCCCATCAATTACTTGCTCTGCATCTGAAGACATGTTGTTAACTGTTGTTGTTGTTGCTGTTGTTGTTCTCTTCCCCATTTATTATAATATACCATCTAAACGTTTCTTTAAGTACTTTTATATATCAAATTGAGATTATATCTGATTTTCGAGGGAGTCTTTGATCTTTTTTACGTATTTGACGATATCTTTCAAATTATTTGTTATTGATATATTGTTTCTGTTAGCAAAACTACCCTTAATTTCTATTAATTTAAACGGAGTTTGTTCGGTAATTGTGTCAACAAGTCCATTTGGGGACGTTAATTCGAACGTTTCTGAATATTTGGTTGTTGGGTTGGTTTTTAATATAATGTCTGGAGGTTTAAAATTATTATGTTTTATGGCTTCGTAATACAGGAAATTTGCATGACCTAATAGTTTAAACCCAATTCCATGGACACATGATGCAGCCATGTTTGAGATTACTGAACTTAAATTATATCCTCCACTGTTTGAATAATTCAGCCATGCTTCTTTGTTTTCAGATTCGTTTACCATTTCTATTAAATTCGTTATAACTACTTGTGCAAAATGGAATTTTTCAGGTTCATCAGCAAATGAGAATGGATTGTCAGATACACAAACCCAACCAGCAATAAACATATAATTTATGATTTTTTCTGCATCTTGAGATTTTACAACTTCTTTTAGTTCATCATCCAACTTCTGTCTTACTATCATATTTTCGTTTTTAATATTTTGGTCCAACCCCAGATGAAATATAATATTTTCTAGTTCGTTTTGATTTTTCCATAATTGTTTACTAGTGTTGTAAGGATCTACATTCTTCATCCTACTTGAATTTAAATATTGAACAACATTGTCTACATCATAACAAACACCGTTAATTCTGATATTCTTTTTAGGTGGTACATCTTTTACATCATCCCCCAATAAATTAGATTCGTTGCTACACATGTTTATTCTGTTCCAATCTATAGTGTTGTATAATTGAGATCTACCCATACCTGGTGGGAATATACCTTCATAACCACAACTAAATAACCTTTCAGTTAATTCATCTATATTATAGTTATCTACCCCTTCCCTAGGTAAATCACATCCTATTTTATTAATCTTTTCGCCTCTTGGACTGTTCCACAAAACCCACTTACCATCATAAGGGTCACAAATATATCTAGGATCAAACATTTCCCATGATCGTCTACATTCTATTTTGTTAGGACCATATCGTTTTAATATCTGGTCACCTTTGCGTTTATTCCAACGCCCCGTAACCGGGTTGCAAATATAATCAGGATTTGTTGCATTCTTGGCATTAGGGTTACACACTTTTCCACCCCCGGCCCTACGAACTACACTACGACGAACTACACTTTGTTTTCTTGGTACGCTACGTCGTCTTACACTACGACGAACTACACTTTGTTTTCTTGGTACGCTACGTCGTCTTACACTACGACGAACGACACTTCGTTTTCTTGGTACGCTACGTCGTCTTACACTACGACGAACGACACTTCGTTTTCTTGGTACGCTACGTCGTCTTACACTACGACGAACGACACTTCGTTTTCTTGCTTTTTTTTTATTCCATCGTCCAGTAGTAGTATTACATTCGTAATCTGGGTTGGATGCATTCTTTGCATTAGGATTACATCCCTTGCCGAAATAGTGCATATTTAATAATATTAAATATTTTAAAAATAATTAATATTGTAAAATTTATTTACAAATTTACAAGACTTTTGTTATTAACATATTATATGTAAAAATTGTTTCTTAGACCCTTAGGGATATTATCAAAATGGGTAGCTCTCTGTTTGGTACCTGCACCGGTGTATTCCTGAAATGTGTTCATCTCAGCAGGACTGTAATTACCCATAATTCTATTTAAATTAGGTGAAGCACTAAATCTTCTTGTACGGCGGCGTTTACCGAAGCTACGGCGTCTGCTTACACGTCTACTTACACGTCTGGAACGACGTCTATTTACGCGACGTTTATTTGACCCATACTTGCGGCGTCTGGTTACACGTCTGGTTACACGTCTCGAGCGACGTCTACTTACCCGTTTTTTTGACCCGAATCGGCGTCTATTGCCTCCTTTCTTTTTACCTTTGCTACGTTTGCTAGATTTACGTTTATTGCAACTTAAACTAAAGATTCCCATTTTATAAATACTAAAGATTTTTATTTCGATTTAATTTAATTATTCTAATAATATCAACAACCTTATTAAATGTGTCGGATTTTGACAAATTCGTTGTATCTATTACATATACGTTAATACCCTTGGGGTTAATAAAAACACGGTCATGATAAGTAGATAAGTCTTTTAAATAGTTTATATTAATTGGACGATCACCTCTTTCAATGATTCTGTTATAACTGACATTAGGGCGTGTTCGTAGATATATGAAATAATCTGGGATTTTTAGTTGAGTAATCCTGACTAGTTCATTGGATAATTTATATTCTTGATTTGACATATTACCCTTATCATTTAACAATTTACCGAAAACATGTTGAGAACTAAACGAACTTCTTTCGGTAATAGCTGTTTGTTTGTTTTGAATTGAATTATATATATTAATAAAACTTGTATTTGCCCTAATCTGCATTAAGAATGAAAAACGTTTTTGGTCGTAATAAAAGAGATTTAAGCATGGTTTCCAAACCTCAATAGGTTCTTTATAAATACCAACATTATGATTTGAATATTCATCGTTCAATTTATCAATTACTGTAGTTTTTCCAGATCCAATAGAACCTTCTATAGATATCCAAACCATCTTGCTATTATATATAACAATTTTATCCTTAAAGTTGTTTATTTCATAAAAATTTAATTAGGTTTCGTTTAGTTTTCATAATTTTTTTAATGGTTATTAGTAATATGAACTGGTTTGCAAAGAAAAGAACATTATCATCAACAAAACGCCGCCCAAGTGCTGGAAAACGTCGTTCTAGTTCAACAAAACGTCGCCCAAGTGCTGGAAAACGTCGCGTAAGTGCTGGAAAACGCCGCGTAAGTAGTAAACGAAGCAACAAGATTTGTTTCGTAAATGGTAAAGCTAGAACTGCTCAGCCTAAGGTTGGTTCATCTGGATATTTCTATACAAGAAGAACTCCCGGTGGAACTGTCCAGAGAATCAGTGTAACTGGAAAAACTTATACTAAGACTCAAGCTTTGTCTAGAATTAAAAAGACTAAAAAGTAAAATTTAAAATATTTATACAATATAATAAATGAAAGATAAAGATTCAATAATTTGTTTTGATACAGCTATGTTGGTAGCTATATTTCTCTCATTTAGTATTTTTGTAATATTGGTATATACTTCATATAATTGTGAACCATTTAAAACACCTAAATTAGATTTAGATAACAGACCAAAGGTTTTATCTATTAGTTGTTATGGTTATGGCAATATAGGAGATAATATGTATTCCGGTGTTTTTAAGCGTTATTTAGAAAGAGACTGTAACGTTTTTAAAATCAGAGATAACAGAATGTTTGTAGATTCTGAATATAATTTATCATCAAGTCCACCTTCAAATGATTGGAAATATGATGCACTTTTAATTGGTGGAGGTGGGTTATTAAATAAAGAAAAATTAAATAATTCAAATACTATGAGACATTATATTTCAAAAGCTATGAAAAATAATAAACCTATTTTTATTATTTCTTGTGGCATACAAACAGATGATAATTTTGGTTCTGATTGGAAAGAATTGTGGAACTATGCGTCACTTATAACTGTTCGATCACCCGAAGATAAAAGAATTATTTTGAAAAATACACCCAAAGCTAATGTAAAATACCAAAGAGATCTTGGATATATTGCACCACATTGTGGGGTATATGAAATAGTAGATAATGAAAAAACTAAACTTACCATGGCTATTTCAGGTCCAGTTAATCCTAATTCTTCCGAAGTTAAAAAAATAATTGAAGAGACAAAACCTCAAGAAATAGTTGTAATGAATACAGGAGCTCGGTTTGACAAAGATATGAAAGAATGGATTGATTCTGCAAATTTTCCTGGTATTAAAACAACCAAGTTATATGGAGAAGGTATAGCTAACGAATTTAATTTCAAAGATAACGAAAGAGGTGATCTAAATGTACAATCTACTATACAGGTAATTAATGATTCGTTTCTAGTACTAAGTGGTAGATATCACGGTATGGTTTTTGCAAGATCTCTTGGAATCCCGTGTAATACTATGGGTATGGGAACTAATAAGATTAAATGGGAACAACCTTTAGAATCTTTAGATAAAATTGTTCAATCATCTTATGAAAATATAAGATTGTTGAAACAAGGGTTGGGTTTACCAGATACTTCTGACCAAGACCTAGCAGAAATAATGAATTCTTTGGAATCTAAATAAATTTAAATTTCAAAATAATCTTAAGGCAAAAACATCTCTAACATTTAATTAAATTAAAAATTAGAGCGGTCTTTACCACTATAATTCTAATTTTAAACTAACTAAACAAATTGTTTTAAATTTATCTTATACTATTACACAATATTTTAATTTGCAAAGCAAATGCTTTTAGAATTATTTGCAAAGCAAATTAATATATTTTATACTAGTATATGTCAGACAAAACGGCAGAATTGTTTCCAAAGTTAATTTCAAGTATTAATGGTGCACCAATAATAGTAGCGATAGGTACGGTTATGGCCGGACTAGTAATGTACAAAACAACCAAGGAACCAATAAACGACCCTAAATTAACTTCAGCATTAAAAGCAGATATTCCAGATAAATAAATAATTGTGTTTTAAATAACTTAAAGATTTGTAACAAATATATTGTAAACAAGTAATACAATGGACTTCTTTAATTATAAAAAGGATGAACTAGAATCTTCAAGTGGCAATACTCAGAAAGAATATGATGTTGTTTCGGAAGATAATAGCGACGAATCAACGAGGGAAAGCGTCTCACCCGAGCCATACGACCAGTCCGTTAATGACAAATATGACGAGGATGAAATCGAATATGATGACAGCGAGAGCGACAGTGAAGTATCTAATAACGAAGTATCTGATATTATTGTAATGACTAAGGAGCTAGAGATCCTAAAACTAAAGGAATCTATTCAAGTTTATAAGAATAGAATTGTTATGAATGACATGGAACATTTTAATAAAATGAGCAATCTAATTAATTTTACTAACCCCCAACTAGTTAAAATGTCTATCTTTTACAATATTAACAAAACTGTATTTATTACTAAGGAGACTGAGGATTTAGAAAACTATTATTATTATAACACTATGTTAAAAGCTGGTGTTGCTGGAATGTCTATCCTTGGTGGGTATCTTGGGATCTTGATTGCAAATTATTGTAAATACTAACCTTGTCCGATTGATTGTGAAATTTTTAAAATGGAGAATTAATTCTTCTTTTTAAATATTTGTTAATGTTAATGAATCATTCTTACACAACCGATTACTATCAGCAAGATTATTATGATGACATAAACCTGATTATATCTAATAATGGATATACAACAGATATATATAATTATATTGTTAACGTTTTGGATTCTGTTAAAAATAAAAAAATTAAGGTTTCCAAACCATTGTTAAATGAATTAAAGGATGATAAAAAAAAATTAAAGAAACATTTACCAAAGAAAAAGAGTTGGATTAAAAGGTTAACTAGAAGAAATAATTTTGGAAATAATACAATTAGTAGATTGGATGATTTTCAAAACGATTTTGGAGAATCTAAATTTAAATTGAGTGATTATGATTACGAATAATTTATTTCTTTTTTCTTATAGCTTTAGGTAGATTTCTATACCCTTTCTTAAGAGGTGGTTCCGAATCAGATGAAGTATAACTCGAATCAGAATACTCGCTCCCCGAATCAGAATAACCATAATCCAACTCTTCAAGATCTGACTCTGAAACCTCTTCAAGAACACCCTCTCTAAAAGTTCTGTTTTCTAAATTCATTGGTTCGTTACAAACTGGGAATAGTTTTTTGAGAATTTCCATATCTTCTACTTTAAACTTATCCGGAAGTACCAGATTAAATCTAACATACAAATCTCCTTTACCCTCTTGTTTAAATTTGGGCATTCCCTCACCAACAACTTTTCTGATTCCGTCATTTACGTGAAGTGGGTTACCATCCGTTTTGAGTTTAATGATAGAATCATCTAAGTGTCTTACAGTCATTTCTATATCTTTACCACAAGATGCAGCAAATGCTTCATAAAGACTAATATCTTTCATAATAAAAAGATTGTCGGCCTCACGTTCGAATCTTGAGTGAGCATTTTCATATAAAGTTATAACAATATCTCCGCTTTCATAACCCTGTGCCTCATCAGCTTCCTTATTGTATCGGATAACCTGTCCATCTCTCATACCTTTTTCAATTGGAATAATAATTTTCTTTTTCTCCTCAACCTGAGTAACTTTACCATTCTTATCTTTCTTTAGTCTTTTCCTTCTAACAGCCAACTTCTTTTTGGTGCCGTTGTGAAAATCTTCAAGGTTTACACTAATCTCAATATCTATATCCTTAGTTCGGGGACTAAATAGGTCTGCTTCGTCATCTTCATCCAACTCTTCAAAATTCTTTTTTGGTGACGGCTCCTTGAATTTATAATTTTCTACTTTATTTTCTATTTTTTGTGTTTCTTGTCCGGGTAACTTAATTTTAGAATTTGTTAAAGGGGTGTAAGCTGGAGTCGCTGGTGTTTCTGCACCGACTGGTGCTTGTCCCATCTGTCCCATCTGTTCCATAATACTACTTAGGGGATTATTGGGGTCCATCATATTTTGCATTAGGCTACTTGTCATCTGATTTAAATCAACTTCTCCATTCCCCATCATACTCATTACAGATTCTGTTACGTGTTTTACCATTCCTGGCATGTCTAATTTCTCATCACTATTTGGGGACGGCATCTCCTTAGCGATTTTCTCTGCCATCTTGAAAATGTCTGGAACTTGGGTCGAAGGTACATCTTTACTGCTCTTGGTAGACTTAGGCATTGTTTAAATATATTAATCAATATTTATTGGTATATTTTACGCAGTAAAATTAATAAATATGTATTTGGGTTTAAACTTTCTTGTTTATTTGTAATTTTGTTGTAGCTTAATTCTTAAAAAATGATCACGTCTTAGTCTATTTATTATTTTTTCACTTGTTTTAATTTTAATATGGAAATGAGAATGAGTTTGCCATTCACCACTATTATAGGATGTTTGGTAATCTACTATATTCCACTCTTCACAAAATAATTTAATACCTTTGAAAATATTAATAACTTCTTGATCTGGAATATCGTATATAGTCCCATAATGTTTAATAGGAGTTAGAAGGATTAACGGACGTTTGTGTAAATCATAATGAAATACAACACCATGTACAGTATCTGTTTTTATAATATGTTTTAACACTTTTCCTCTTGGTTTACATGTATAACAATAATTACCGGTTCTCTTTTTATTCTGGTTAGCCCCTTCGGATCGGGTGCAAATAGACTGTACTTGACTTGTCTTCGTAACTTCGTTGCGTACAGGTTCTTTTGTTGGTTCCTTATTTACTAAAACTTCTGCTTGTTTCACAATATCTGAATACGAATCAACTTGTTTTAGTCCTTCAGGTTTTTTTGAAAAATTTAAAGGTATAGATTTAGTTGAAATATTTTGCCCATTGACTGTGTCATTAATAGAATTAACATCTACGTCAAAAAAATTATCTGCTGGTAGATCTGCCCAATTCATATTATACTTATTCTTAATAATAATAATAAATAAGAAATTTAAACGTTTAAACTTTCTTCTTATCTTTTATTCCTCTTTTTTTAATAACAATAGAATTCTTTTTCTTGTCTTCTATTTTAAGTGGGGTTGGTTCTTCGTTATCATACTTTTCATTATAATGTTTTTCAGCATATGCCCATATTTGGGGACACCCTATACGATATATACGGTCTGGTTTAGCTTTATACCAAAATACACAATCTTCTATCTTATTAGACCTACTTGTATTATCCAACACCAAACATTCGAAATTCTCAGTACATGCCATAAAGGTTTGTTGAAATGACTGTAATGTTGGAAACATACCGAAAAAGTATTTCCATAATTTCTTCTGATTGTCTATAATGTTTTCCCTTAAAATAAACAAATAGTCTACGTTAGCTCTTAAATCGGGCGGTAAATCCATGCAATACTGCATACTCAACATAAACAGAATCTTCCAATGTCTACCATTCATGAAAATTTGCCTCATATTTTTATCCTTGGTCAAACCCTTATCATACATACAATCGTCAATTAATAAAAATGAATGAGGGTTTTGGGTTTTATCTTTCATAACCCGTTTTTGTCGAGCAATTAATGTAGCAACCAACTCCTTCTTGAACCCATTATGAATAAAAAGATCAGGAAAATATTTACCATAAAAACCATTACCTTCCTCCGTACCTGACATTATCAATCCATAAGGTACCGTTCTTTGCTCGTACATTATGTCTGATATAAGCGTCGACTTGCCAGTTCCGCGTTTTCCGATAAATATAGATGTACTTGGGTTTCCTGCAAGTCTGCGTGCTTCCATGGTTTTAGGATCAAACCTATTTATTCTAAGACTGGTTGAGGTCATTATCTAACCAGTATTATTATAAATTTTAAATGTATTTAACGCGAATTTTAATTAATTTGTTGGGGTAAAATCATTAAGTAAGTATTTAGTTTTGTTACAAGTAGATACAATTTTGTAAAATTTCCCAATATTTAATTTTTCAATTTCTAATCCAGTAACTAAACAATTTTTATTGTGTTTATAAATTTCAGCCTGTTTTCTTTTTACTAAACATGGAATCTCGTTGATTCCTTCTCCGCTTATATGCATTCGATAATAAGTACCTATTGCTCCAGTTTGACAACCCTTTTTGCATTCTTTCATATTACACATAAATCCTAGAGATCTTGCTATAAACTGTATATCTGCACTTAATTGTTTATTCTTTTGGGTTATTTCGTATACTGTCTTATTTCTTGGGTCTAAATGACCATCACTATCTAATAACCCTGCTAATATTTTTAAACGATTTTTTTTATTATTAAATTTATATATAGGTGGTATATGTTTGTTATTTTTCATATTTAATATTACCATAGTATCCCATACAAAATTTTTTGATTTATCGACACTTTTTATTTTATAACGATAATGATTATGTTTTCTAATACCATCTTCGTATTTTAAATAACATTTATATTGACAAAGATTTGTTGTTAAATATTTAATTATTGTAGAATCTTGGTTAGTTATAGCAGGACTACCTGAATTTCCATCACCTAACCATAATCCAATAAGATATGGTTCTATTGGTAAATTTTGTTCTAAAAACTCTATCTTAGTTTTTAATCCTTTTAAATTAGCTTTCCTATTAGTCTTAGAAAGGGATAAATAATCCTTTATTGCAATATCTATAAAATCACCTTGTTCATACGCTTTTCCCAAAATATGTAACTTATTACCAACTCTGTTAGTTTTAACAACCTTTAAACTTAGTACGTGATTCTCATTAACTATATAATCTTCTCCCTTAGTTTGCTTAACCTTATACATAACCGATTCACCTTCTGAAATATTTAAAACTCTTCTAGGCTTTGAATCATCACCCATCAATAAATCACCAATTTTGATATTCTGTATTTTTTTAATAGTGCCATCATACGCAATAATATTTGTTTGGCCGTCCATCTTTATATTCTATAGTAAGGGCTATCTTTAAATTATACCAGTTCCGCGTTTTCCGATAAATATAGATGTACTTGGGTTTCCTGCAAGTCTGCGTGCTTCCATGGTTTTAGGATCAAACCTATTTATTCTAAGACTGGTTGAAGTCATTGTTCTAACCAGTGTTATTATAAAAATTGAATGTAACTAACGCAATGCCTTTAGCATTATTGAAATTGCGTACTAGACTTGTCTTCGTAAGTACACAATTCAATTATAGAACCCTCCTGTTAATCTTTCATTATTTTTTGGTTTATATGTTTCGTAAGCATATACAACACCAACACTTATTATTAAACTTGGAATCACAGAATACAACTGATATTTATAATCTACATCTTCTTCTTTCATATCCTTAGTGATTAGTGTATATGATAAATAGTATACTACTGCAAAAACTACAATACCTAGTACTATCATAGTTGGTGTAACATTATTAATATCAATATTCATACTTTAACTGGTTGTTACATTTTTAATAACTTTTTTAACCGAGTTATAACCACCCATATACTCTTTTCCTACAAATATAGCAGGAACACTATTTAACTCTTTCCCAGCAAATTTAGATGCATTGTCAACTGCTTGGTTTATTGAATCTGAATAACGTTTAGTAACACGGACTCCTTTTTTTTCTAAATATTTTACAGCTCTTTTACACCAACCACACTTATCTGAACCATACACAATAACTTTAGTATTATATTTTTTACGACTACGTCTAAGATTACGACTAATTGTTTTTGGTTTATGGGCAATTAGATGTTTAGTTATATCAACGTGATCACAATTACCTTTAATACTGTAAAAATAAAACGTAGGAGTTTTATCTAATATTATGGGACTTTCATCGTTAGTTTTAGGATCAAACATCTTATGTTCATTTAAAAATGAAAGTCTGTCATTGGCATTCAAATTTTTAGAAATATATAATTGGTATTTTCCATTAACCAATACTTTGTTTGGGGCAAAGGACATATGAAACCAATTCTTTTTCCATTTATTTAAATTTTTGTTTGTACAATCATTTCCTATAACAATATCTTTGATATATGATTCAAATGTTTTGAATTTTTTCAGAGAAGCATTTAAACTTAATGTTTCTCCGTATTTATTAACCATATAAAATCCAGTGTCTCTTTCATAATTAGAAACATATTTGGAAAAACTTGAACTTTTTCCTTTCTTTCCTTCATAAACAGGAACACCCCCACATTCTAAATCTCCACAACCTTTTATCTTTTTACCAGTATTGAATATGTTGGAAATACGAAAACTGTTTACAAATTTTATAAAATCTATTGGATACAACTTCTCATTCTCATTATGATTTACGTCGTGTGATCTAAAACGATGACTTGATCTATAATATATTTCAATATACAATACTACCAAACCTCTTATTGTGTCACTCAATATATCTACTAAGAATTCACCAGCTTCCTTAGTTTTTAACCAAATCTTCAATTCTGATTTTACAGCATCGATATATAATTTAAGTTTTTTATCGGTTGTTATTCCTTTGGATTTAAGGAATGTTTGTGTTTCTGAATCAGTATCTTTCCTTCTGAAATGTTTAGCAAATTTACTAACTAAATAAGATACAACGTTTCTACCCTTTCTGGTTTTAACCATTTTATCCAACACTGATTCTGTTTGGTGTTCTATATGCATAAACGAACTTAGAATACAAGGATTAATTTGTAACGAATACACACCTTCTATTGCCAAAACTAAATGAACCACAGAACCTTTCATACCAAACAAAAACGTTTCACGAATATCTTCTCCACTAGGCCAACCCCAGACAGTACCTTCTCCTGTATAACATGATATTGGGTGAGTATGAAAATTTGCTATACCTTCTGGAGCCTGGACACTGTCACTAGCACCGTTCATTGTATGGATTTTTTTTACAGAAGTAATTTTTTTAACTAATCCTTGTTTGTTTATTGGGAATGTAAATTTCCCTCCAATTTCAATTTGTTTGTATAATAGTGGATATAATTTATCTAAAGATTTAGGATTTATAGTCCATTTTTTCATTTTTTCATTAGATTGAATAGTACAACTCATTTATATTAACAAACATATTTAATTTTTGAATTTAAATACGTTTTTTCAAAACGTTTTTAGTACGTTTTCAGTTGCAATAGGTGTATTTGTTTGGTTTTATACATCAAAGTTCGTTAATAGACCCTTCGGTCTTTGACAACACTAATTGCTTAGAACTGCCCAAATATTTACGTTTGAATTAACAAATTTCAATGTACCAAACGTTTAGAATAGTTAATTGAATTAAAGAAATAAAAAACAATATTATTAAACAATCAAAACGTTGTAGAACCAAACTTACATACAATAAAAATGAGCATCGACAGACTTGCTGACCCTGAGACGGGCCCTAAGAGTAAACAACTGTTGGATTCAGAAATTTTAGCAACACTTAAATCTAAGTTCCTTAGTTATTGGCCGTCCCGCAAGAATGATTTCTTCCCAGCACCCCAACCAGTATCTCTTCAGCGTCGTGACATTTTTAGATTCAAAAAATTTGGTTATCTAGCATGTGTAAAATCGGACGGAATGAGGTTTGTTATGGTGTGTACCATTATTAATGGGAAGAATAAATGTTTCATGGTTAACCGTGCTTTTAGATATTATGAGGTTGAGCAGTGTTTTGATCAAAGTATTTACAAAGGAACTATGTTTGATGGAGAACTTGTTCGTACTGGTCCCAAGAGAGATGAATGGACTTTTATTATTCACGACTGTATTGTATTTTGTGGAGAAGACGTAACCCAAAAGACATTTACTGAAAGATACGATCGTGTAAGTACAGCTATTGAGACATTTTGGGATTTGGTTGAAAACAAAGAGAGATCGGAAATCGATTCGTTTCCTATAGACGTTAAAAAGTTTTATAAATTCGAAGATCTCGACAAACTTGTTGATGATATGAACAATGGTTCAATCAACCACAATACGGATGGGTTGATTTTTACCCCAATTACACTTGGAGTTGGAATGCATACCCAATACACACTATTTAAGTGGAAACCTCGCGATCGCCATACATTCGATTTTAAGATTGTAGATAAAGGAGATACTCTTATTGCCAAGGTGAACGAGAAGGGAGAACTAACTGATTTTGCAGGGATTGAGAAAAATACAGAGGTTGGAAAAATGTTTTTTAACAAATTAAAAACTCTAAAAGAGTATGAAAATGGCAGTATTGTTGAGTGTAATTACAATGAGGTGACTGAATGTTTTGAGCCTGTTCTGGTCAGAACTGATAAAACACACCCGAATGGAATCTTTACCGTGGACAAAACACTCCTAAATATCAGAGAAAATATTACTATGAGTGAGCTTGTTAAATTGTCAAATAGACAATAAATTATTTACGAATCAATTAACCCTTCGGGGTTTATTTATTTATTTTCTAGCGTAATTGAATTTGCTTTGCAAATAATGCTAAAGGCATTGTGTAAGCATTGGTTTACGTTTGAAAATAAATATATCAACTTTAAAGATTCCTTGAATCCTTGAATCCAGACCAAAGGTCTGAAAGACTGGAGAGCTTTCTTCTAAATTTAAAATATTTGTTTATATTAATGAACGACCAAATTCTTATTGCTATAATAATACTTTTATTGGTCTTAATATTAATAATGTCGTCGTGTTCTGAACCATTTGGGAATGGAAATATTAAAAATAATTGTGATATTATGGTGATTGCTCCATCTACTACTACCGGACCTAGATTACCCAGTACTTCTAAGAAATACATTCTATTCCAATTGGATTGCGGAGGTCTTAACAACATTAGGATGCAGTACGAAATATTAACTGTAATTGCGTGGTTGTCCAATAGAACATTAGTCCTTCATCCCAAAACAACTTGGTATCTGTTGGGAAGTAAACAGTTGTATGCTGAAGATATATTTGATTTTGATTGTTGGGCTTCACAAATCCCAATTTTAACAACCAAAGAATGGTTGAAAACAATGGGTAAACCAGACACAAGCGATTATAAACAATTTTTTAGAAATTTGGAAGATGGTGATTACGGTAAAGTAGATGAACCCCAATGGTCCCCTGGAAAAACCAAGTTTAAACCAGAATTCCTTGAAAACCAAAGCGATATTTGGTATTTCTACTGTGATCGTTTAAAAAATAAACAAGAAGTTGAAACTTTTAGAAATCTGGATCATCGTATGTTTGGTAACACTGAATGTTACTTTGATTACTTACCTGAACAAAAGATGAGGAAGATGAGAAGACTTATTTGGGATGCAATCAAATATCGTGAACATTTTTATACGTTAACTCAAAAAATTATGAAAGATTTGAAACTTGAGCCAGGTAGTTATAATGCACTTCATTTGCGTAATTGGGAGGGTTCTAAACCCCAATATATGCTGAGAAGTCAAGAAGAAATTATTGATAATTTAATGGACTTGGATAGATCAAAACCAATTTTATTCCTAAGTCATGATGTTATGAAGAATATGCCTGGGGGAATTAGAGAAAAGGTTAAAAAGTTTTTAAACAGTTACAAGTTAATTAGACCACCCCAAAACAACGAACAATATGAACAGTCAGTTATTGATATGTTGTTAGCAGTTTCTGCATATAGGTTTTATGGAAGCCCTTCGAGTACTTATTCGACAGGTATTATGCAAATGAGAGGAAATATGAGTCGCTTTTGTGACAAGATAGACGATAAAACATATTTCATGGATAAGAAAAATTATGACAAGTGTGCACCCAATGGATGGAATTTTCACACCATGACTTCCGACCGTTGGAAGAATATGGAAACATACAAAAACGTTTAATAATTTAAGAATACGAAATATTAAACTATTAAAGATGGGTGAACAAGCATATATCGATCTAGTCCGTAAGGTTATTAACGATGGAGAAAAAAGAGAAACCCGTAATTCAACCACATACTCTTTATTTGGAGAAAGCTTGGAATATGATCTAAACAATGATTCTCCCAACACTTATGGGATTTGGGTAATACCTTTAATGGTTACCAAAAAAATGAGCTTTAAAAATATCTTTGAAGAGTTGATGTTTTTTCTACGAGGAGAAACCGATACAAAAAAATTAGAGGCTAAGAGCGTAAAAATTTGGAAAGGGAACACCTGTAAGGATTTTTTGGAATCTCGAGATTTGGATTACAAGGAAGGTGATATGGGGCCTATGTATGGATTCCAGTGGAACCATTTTGGTGCTGAATACAAGGGGTGTGATCACGATTATACGAACGAAGGATTTAATCAGATTGATGATTGTATTAATCTTATTAAAAACGATCCAACTAGTCGTCGAATCCTATTTACTGCTCTAAATCCCGGAGTTGCTGATAAAATGGTACTTCACCCTTGTCACGTACTGTTCCAATTCTATGTTCGTACTGATCGTTGGGGTATTAAATATTTGGACGGTCAGTTGTATCAGCGTAGTGCTGATTTGATGTTGGGAGTACCATACAATATTGTTAGTTACTCTCTTTTAATTATTATGATGGCTAATTATTGTAGTCTATTTCCTGGTAAACTTAAGATGGTGTTTGGTGACGTTCATATTTATGATAGCCATATGGAAGGTGCTATTGAACAGATTCGTAGAAAACCTATAACGCAAGCATTAATAACTGTTAAACCCGATTGTCATAAACCAATTAGGGATTACGTTTTCGATGATTTCATTTTGAAATACGACGCAGAACCTAATATCAAGATGAAAATGGTTGCATAATAGTGATTTAAAGATTAAAATTAGTTAATAACTAAAATGGTTTATTCAATGTTTACTCAAATGTTTAGTGGCGAATATTATAGTGCAATAGTCATGTTGGCTGCAACATTTGCTTTGCAAATAATGCTAAAGGCATTGGTGTGGGTATTTATGACAGATAGAGATTTAACTGACATTAAATACAAATTAAAGGAATTGCAAACAGAAAATACCATACTTAAACTTAGAATTAATGACGTCGAGAGTGCAACGTATCAAATAAGCGAAACGTCTGATAGTGATAGTGATAACGAAACGTCCGAAGAGTCTTGTCATGAAGAATATGATAGTGATAATAAATACGATGAAGACAGTATTGATTATCTGCGTGAAGATGTAACTAAATTGTTTAATATCATAACCAATATGGCTCTGTATACACAGAAAAATGTTGTTGGTCCACACAATGTAGAAGAGTTTTTAGATATCTTGGCTAATAGTAACAAAAAAGAATTTGCTATTATTATGGAAGAAGAATTTGAAAAATATATGAACAACCAGTGTTATTATAAAAATTTAATGGGATACAAATCAGAATATCCAGATCAAATTAATAAACAAAGAATGTGGTTAACAACTGATATTAAAGAGATTATTTATGCAACCATAAAATCTAAATTTGAACCAATTACACATACCATTCCAGAAGATTCTATGGATTCAGTAGATTGAATTTAATATTCTTTCTTGTCGTCTTTCTTGTCGTCTTTCTTAGGGTTTTTATCCTTTTTAGGTTTTTTATCCTTTTTCTCTTCTTTCTTAACAAAACAACTTTTTATCTTACTCTTAAAGGTATAACACATACCACACGCCATTACTACACCACACACAACACCGGCCACAACTGGATCAACTTCACTAACAGAAATCATTACGTTTTCTAACATTTCTATACTTAGTACCAATATTTTAATTTGGGATTAAATATAAAAATAATTAAATTTTAATTAAATTGTCTAGTTAAAGTGTTTACATTTTGTTAATTTTAGCTAATTCTGTAATTGGTATAACGATATTTTGTTTACTGTCATCATAATATGCGTCAAATTTTTTATAACCTTTATCTCCTAAATAGTAATCTTTTAAAAAATCTGTTTGAGCTTTCAAAACAAAATATACTTCTTCATTTTTGTTTAAATAACCTTTTATCAAGTCTTCTATTAATCTTTGTCTCAGAAACATACCTAAACCTTTAACTTCTGGATCGTATCTGGAACACACATAACCAGATTTATATACAATAATATTCCCCTTTAATTCTTTATCTACTTCGCTAAAATATTCAACTTCTTTGTTGTTACTATCTAATGCGCAATGATAAATAACATTATCAGAAAATTTTTCAACATTTTCCTCTTTTTCATTAACCATAAAAGGTATCCTTAACCCTTTAGTTTTAAATTCCATATCAATACCCCCAATTTTTCCATCACACACATTTTTTTCTAATTTTTTTAAAAAATAATTACGTTCAAGTAATAATTTATAATCTTCCTCAAAAATAATATTATAATAATTGTATGTTTTACCACCGAATTCAATTACTTCTTTTGGTGATTTGAGTTCTAAAGGTTTCATGCTTTTATAATTTTCTCTTACACTCCAAGGTATACTCATTTATTTATAATAACTGATATTTTAAATTACATCTGTTTAATTATAGAAATAAAATCCTTTACAGGTTGTTCAATATTCAATATATCTTTATGTTCTGCGCGGTTATAAAATCTATAAACAATAGGTTCACGTTGCTGTGAAGTCCACGACAATGGATACTGTAACGCAAAGTGTGGAACTGTACCATCACCATTAAACTCTTCGGGGTAATCATAATTGTTTGCAAATGCTTGATTCATTTGATAATATGGGTGGTTTTTAGCAGGATTGTCCGTTAAACTATTAGTATATTTATACGATGATTCGGTCATAAGATTTGTACCACTAAAAGTATAAACAGGTACTTCGGGTGCTCTTAAACTAGCCATTTGAATAGGTAATACAACATTTGTATAAATATCTAATGCTTCTTTACTTACCATACTTAGTAATTCAGGAATTCGGTTTGCCGAATAACTAATATTATTTAAATGAACTAATGGAATATCGTTGTACAGGCCAGGAACTGGTAACATCCACTGCAATCCTGTAAAATTTCGTGTAACATTTCTAAGCAACTCTTTTTCCATTTTGTTAGTTACATCAACACCAGACAACACAGTCCGGAGTGCTTTGGGACATCCACCAAATGCTCCTGAAAAACTTGCAAACGAATTAATGTAAGTATCCTTCCATTCTTTGGATTGATTGACTAGGAAGAAATTTGCTAAATTTGAACCTAAACTATGTCCCACTAATATAACCGGTTTACCATTTAACCTAACACTTCTTTCTATTAGTTGTTTTAAACTGTTTACGTATTGTTCTAATTCATCAACACTACAAATTTTTCTAAAATCATATGCAGCTCCAAATAGGTTATCTCCTTCTCTGTATCCCATAGCCTTTACGGCACTTAACCATGTATTCAGATAACTGTTTGGTTGAAATGTAGTTGAACCAAAATCTTTTACAACGGTTGTTACACCTTCTGAATTAACAACTGTATTGTTCTTTGGATCGTATTCAACCCTTATGTTATCTTCCCAACAATACTGGCTTACTTTTTTGTTTAAATCTGCTTCAGGAAACCATAAATCAGTCCAATTATTCTGTATCTGTCTACAACTCCATTTTTCAGATTCCTGAAATTCAGATCCTTTTACAGATTTTATATTTTTGGAATTACTTTTATTCCATTTTGCAATTATATCTGTAGTACCAAGACCAGGAACAAATATAATAGGACTTAATCTATTATTAAATGTAATTCCTTTATCCAAATTTGGATTAAAATAAGTATATTTTAGATGTTGGATTACATCAAATAATCCAAAATCTTTATCTAATTGTTGTTTATACATATTTAAAAAAATAGGATGAATACTTTCAGGCATTTCGAATCCAAACCCATTAGTAAAATCCTCTTGTTTTTTGATTCCTATAAAATCAATTAACTTGTTGAAGAAACTTACGATTTCTGATGATTGTTCTGTCATTTAATCTATTAATATGTGTATCTATTTTATTATTGAATTAAAACCAAGATAAAATATTTAAATATAGTAATAGATTAAAATGGGAAAGACTAGTAACTCAAAAACGTCTACAAGTATTCTTATAGGAGTGGCAATATTCTTATCTCTTGTGTTAATGTCTATGGTTTGCAAAGATACAGAATGGTTTGCAAATCTCAAAGAAAAGGTTGGATACCCAAGACCTCAAGGAAATTTACCAAATTTTAAATATGGAACGAAACCAAAAGTTCAGAAAAAAGAAAGGAGTCAATGGAATTCAGTTCTTAAAAGAAACCCTAATATTAAGGAAGGATTTAGAGTACCACAATCTAAAACTATTTTAGTTTAAGATGCTTTGCATCCAGTGTCGAAGACACTGATTTTAAAAAATTTAAGTTTAAAAAATTAAATTAAAAAATATTATACAATTAAATGACAAAACAATTATCAGAACAATTGCTTTTAGCATCTAAAAAATTAAATAAAAGTAAAGATATGTTGGAACAATTCAAAAAAGATTATCCAACCGCTTCTTCAGATATACAATATTTAGAAAACCAGATATCAAAACTAGAGGAGAAATATGAAAATTTAACTAAAAACAAAGACAAAGATTGGGATACAATTCAAGAAAATTACATTAAATATTGTAAAACATTTAGTCCTGCATATCTAAGTGGGTGTGTATGGTATCAAATTTTAGGAGACGACTTTAAAACTGGATACCTAAACTGGAAAATGAATGAATTTTATTCCGACAACAAAGAAATACTATGTGGTGGACTTAGTGTTGCATTTCTTTCTGGAATTTAATAAGTTCAGATCTAGAAATAATAAAAATATTGTATAAATAATATATGAAAGGACTAGATGATTCTGACATAATTTTTGCGATTATTAATTCTTCGACGTTGTTGGGAGGAAATAATGATAATGATAATGATGATGATGATGAAGAGTGGACACCAATTAAAAAAACAGAAGTAGTTAAACCCAAAGTTAATAAAAAAAGAGCTATAGATATTATTATATCTAAACCAAGGCCTGTTAAAAATTTAAATGATTTAATTTCTGTATTGGAAGAAACAGCATCTTGTCAAACATCCAAACGTAAAAGAAAGAAGAGTATAGAGGAAGCTGCCGAACAAAGAAATGATGTACTCAAACTTGTAGACTCATTGATTGAACTAAGAGACCTAATTGGTATGGAGAAAGTTAAAGATGAACTAGTAAATCAAATCTTATTATTTATGCAAAAAATGAATGATCCATCTATGTTTTTACACACAGTATTAACAGGTAATCCAGGTTGCGGAAAAACTACTTTGTGTAATATTCTTGCAAAAATTTATAAAAATATGGGATTCCTAAGCACAGATAAAGTTGTAGTAGCTGACCGTTCTAAATTAATTGGTCAATGGCTGGGAGAAACGTCTATTAAAACCAAACAAGTTTTGGAAAGTGCCAAGGGTGGTATACTTTTAATAGATGAAGCTTATTCTTTAGGAAGTCCCGAGGGGCGTGACTCGTTTAGTAAGGAATGCATAGATTGTATTAATCAATATTTATCTGAACATGCAGAAGATTTTGTTTGTATTATAGCTGGATACAAAGACGATTTAGATAAATGTTTCTTCAAACAAAACCAAGGGTTAGAACGTAGATTTCCATGGAGATATCATATAGATCAATACAAACCCAACGAATTATATGACATTCTTAATCTTCAAGTTTCTAGAGATAAATGGAAATTGAAGGTTAAAAAGGAAGAGATCATAGATCTATTAACCAAGAACAAAAATATGTTTAATAACAACGGGGGAGATACAAAGAATTTATTAGACAAATGTAAAATATGTCACGCACAGAGAGTTTTTGGAAGTAGAAAAGCTAAGAAGAATTTAAATTTAGAAGATATAAAAAATGGGTTTGAAATATATACTAAATTCAGAAAGAAAGAAATACTTCCTCCACCTATGGGTATGTATTGTTAATAAATGTGTGATTATTCCGTTACTTCTCTAACTAATATGTCTTTGTTAAATAACATAAGTTTATCTACTCTTGGATAAGCACCAAATACGTTTGTACACATAAGGTGACCTGAAGTAATTTCTACCAAGTTAGAAATATCATTGTCTTTGCGGACAATTGTTTCACAATCATTGTCTTTGCGGACAATGTAACATTTATTATCAAAAATCTGTATTTTAAGAGATGGCATAGAATTTATAGTAACTACTGTATTTCCTTTACCGTTATAATTGCTGTCGTATACAGTGTAACCAAAAGCTAAATTATATTCCATTAGGGTTAAAGATTCTAACTCAGAACCACTTGAATCGTTTTCATACATAACCCAATAAGCATTTAATGGTGTTTGTTCATCTTCTGTTTTAGAATACACAACAACATTAGAGTTTAAATTTTTTGATATTACAAATATTGTATTGGGATCTAGATCTTGTACCTTTTTAAATAAAACGTTCATTATTTTAAAACAACATATATTTTAAAACAAATTAAAACTATTTAAAGTGAATAATAGTTGTTAGCATAAAGATAAAAATGGAAAACATTTCATGGAATGAATATTTTATGGAATCAGCTATATTGGCTGCCAAAAGAAGTAAAGACCCGTGTACTAAAGTAGGAGCCGTTTTGGTAAACAAAGATAATAGAATTATTGGATCAGGTTATAATGGATTCCCTAATGGAATACCAGACCATTGTTTACCATGGACAAAAGGTTCCAAAAATTTTGAAGAAAATAAATATGCTTATGTTGTACACGCAGAAGCAAATTGTATACTTAATTCTATCACAGCAGATATGTCTGACTGTACTATGTACGTAACTCTATTTCCATGTAGTTCTTGTTTAAAATTAATAATCCAAAAAGGGATCAAAAAATTTATATTTAAAAAATACCCAAACACTAATACATTGGAAAAAACTGGGGATTATTTAGCTACTAAGAAGATGTTGAGTCTAACTGGGATCACGTATCATAAATATGACCCAGAGCTTTAAATACAGTAATTTAAAAAACTAATAACATCCTTTAATTGGGGTTTTGTATTTGTATAATCTTCAAAAGATAAATTATGTTTATTATTAACATAGTCGATATATTGGACTTCCAAAAATTTCTTGATAACATATAGGTTAATAAGGGTTTTTGAATATTTAATATCAATTCTATTAGTTATTCCAATAAATTTTATATCCAAAGACCCGTAAGTCATAAGATTCAATTTAAAATTTATTTTTTGCCCTCTATTTACGAGCATTATATAATATATGCAATTATTTGCATCTATATATTCATTAGCTGTATAAATTCCGTCATCGTATTTAACAATTAACTCATTTCTAAACAAAGATCTAATACCCATATTGGTAACACAACTGTTTGTTTATTATATATTTTATGTTTAATTAATCTTTAAACAATTTAAACATTGTTGCATTGCCTAATTTCAGAACAATAGAATTTGCTTTATTCTATTCGTCTGTTATCAGTTCTATTTTTGCTCCTATTATATTAGATGTTGATTAACCTTTACTCTTCCTAGTTTTGCGACTCTTACGTTTCTTTATAGTTTTGCGACTCTTACGTCTCTTTATAGCTTTGCGACTCTTACGTCTCTTTATAGTTTTGCGACTCTTACGTCTCTTTATAGTTTTGCGACTCTTACGTTTTCCAAACTTTTTATATCCCCAACCTTTTTCAGTAGTAACTCCTCCTGGAGTCATAGATCTAGACATTCCGAAAGAACAAGCTCTTTTGTTTGTTTTCATAAAAACACCAGATCCCGCATATCCTGGATATCCATAATATGCAGAATTTGAGTTTACCGGTAAACTTTGATTAGGGCTACCAAATGGCCCCCCTAAATTTGATGGAGTCAGGTTTCTTACAGAGCCATAACCCCATGGACTTATTTGACCCGTTGGCTTCATTAATATGATACAATATTTTAAATTATAAATAATTCAGAAAATTTACTGTCCTGGTACCAATTCACCATTACAATTGTAGAATGATGGGCAACTAGGGTCTGGTCTAAACTCAAGTTTCGAAACATCGTTATTATTATACAATGATTCGTCAAACAATACACTATTCCAGTCACATTCTGCACCACCGACTGGACCACTGTTACAGGCCCACGAAATAACTTCATTCCCAATAGGAGTTGATGACATAACCATTTTACTATATAATGTACACATCCCAGAATCAATATCCCATTTATAACCAACACACTTAGATTCTGTCATACAACTAAGTTCACAATTTGTTGCATTTGAATTAGATACATTCGTTATTCCAGACCAAGATACATAATCATTAAGATCTGTCTGAGTAATTGTGTCTATAATATCACTAGATGTGTCATTTACCTTAAAACTACTTGTGTTCCACACACTTTGAAACAAATTAGTATAATTATCTCCAAACGTTATGTCACAGTTGTCAACTCCAGTACACTCTGAGGGACATATTCTCTTTTTATTATAAATAGAAAAAGCTTCACCTGATAAATCAACAAAACAAAGTTTACTCAGGTTTTCACTACAGGGTAATGGTACCGGAGCACTAGTAGGTGCGAACGTAGGTGCTGCAGTAGGTGCTGCCGTTGGTGCAAAGGTAGGTGCTGCCGTTGGTGCGAACGTAGGTGCAAAGGTGGGTGCTGCCGTTGGTGCAAAGGTAGGTGCGAACGTAGGTGCTGCCGTAGGTGCAAAGGTAGGTGCTGCCGTAGGTGCAAAGGTGGGTGCTGCCGTAGGTGCAAAGGTGGGTGCTGCCGTAGGTGCAAAGGTAGGTGCTGCCGTAGGTGCAAACGTAGGTGCTGCCGTAGGTGCGAACGTAGGTGCTGCCGTAGGTGCAAAGGTAGGTGCTGCCGTAGGTGCGAACGTAGGTGCAAACGTAGGTGCTGCCGTAGGTGCAAACGTAGGTGCTGCCGTTGGTGCGAACGTAGGTGCTGCCGTAGGTGCAAACGTAGGTGCTGCCGTAGGTGCATTTGTTGGTGCAAACGTAGGTGCAAAGGTGGGTGCAAAGGTGGGTGCTGCCGTAGGTGCAAAGGTGGGTGCTGCCGTAGGTGCGAACGTAGGTGCTGCCGTTGGTGCAAAGGTGGGTGCTGCCGTAGGTGCAAAGGTGGGTGCTGCCGTAGGTGCAAAGGTGGGTGCTGCCGTAGGTGCAAACGTAGGTGCTGCCGTAGGTGCATTTGTTGGTGCAAACGTAGGTGCAAAGGTAGGTGCAAAGGTGGGTGCTGCCGTAGGTGCGAACGTAGGTGCTGCCGTAGGTGCAAAGGTAGGTGCTGCCGTAGGTGCAAAGGTAGGTGCTGCCGTAGGTGCATTTGTTGGTGCAAACGTAGGTGCAAACGTAGGTGCTGCCGTAGGTGCATTTGTTGGTGCGAACGTAGGTGCTGCCGTAGGTGCTGCCGTAGGTGCGAACGTAGGTGCTGCCGTAGGTGCGAACGTAGG